>Ga0099851_1000625_pt1 | contig 14816 bp, 20 predicted proteins | sample CB_VirMetaG_6_FD_78176 | JGI IMG/M metagenome (GOLD analysis project Ga0099851, IMG submission 78176) | Freshwater to marine saline gradient viral communities from Chesapeake Bay - CB_1508_2 Viral MetaG | ecosystem: Environmental > Aquatic > Marine > Coastal | place: USA: Chesapeake Bay... | reverse complement strand
TGGAGATTTAACTGTTGAAAAAACATGGATCAAAGAGATCTATGAACTTAAACCAAGGAGGATAAATGCAAAAGACGTTTTTAAAGTTACGAGCTTACAAAAACGATAAACCAAAAGGCCCAAGATATTCTTGGAAAAAATTTAAACTAGAGCAGGCGATAACCTTAGAACCTGGTACCTATGATATTGATATATGGGAAAACTGGGGAGAGGGAAAAGCAGATGAGAGAGGAGTGAAAAAGGAGCAGCAGTATCTAACTGTTGAAATTAAGGAGCCTTATCAAAAACTATCGGATCCAACATTAAACCAGATGAAGGCAGGTGTAACGAATAGCTTTAATGCGAAAGATGACCTGGATGATGAAATACCCTTTTAAATGAGCATAGAGCTTCTTACAAGGGTAAAACTCGTCAAATGGGGGTACAGGGCCACAGATGAAAAGAAACAGGTTCCAGAGCCTTTAAAATCGGTTTTCTTCTATGTTGAGAATGAAGCTGATATTATGGAAATCTTAGGAACTAATTTGGATAACATACACTTGGAGAAACATGGCGAAGTTAAAAAGCGATAAATCACACCCAGTAGTTAAGTTTGGTGGTGTAAGGATGCTGCAAAAAAGAATTAGACGCAGCGAAGTTATAGATCATAACAAGGATGCTGTAGCTAAAGAACTTGTGGATCTATCCTTATCCGATATTACCGATATTATTCACTGGGAGGAAGGTAAGATTAGGCTAAAAGAAATCCATGAAATACCAAGGAAAGCTTTACGAGCTATCAAAAAAATTAGAGTTTATGGAAAAGATAATTCTAATTTTGAAGTTGAGATGCACGATAAGATCCGAACTTTGCAAACTGTAGCTAAAGCAGCAGGATTATTAGAGCAAGAGAAATCAGATGATGATAAACCTGCTGTAATTGGTATAAAGATTGAAGGGCCAGAAAAAGTAGAAATTAAGGAAATAAGATATGCGAAGAACGATAACGAAAGAAGAAGTGGACAGGTTGACAGTGTTGATGTTGAAAACGAGAGTGAACGACAAGACACTATCCAACAGGATCGGCCTTCAGAAACATGAGCTGCGTAAGCTCTTTAATGGGCAACGCACTGAAGACGAAACTAGGATCCAAGCTTTGTTTAATTATCTTCAAGGAGAAGAACATAGACAACAGGTAGATAAAATGCGAAAGAGTAAAATATGAAAACTGTATTAATTGTTTTATGGCTTGTTATCAATCCTTACTCTTATGAAAAGGTTGAGATACTTAATAGCTATCAGCCTCATGATTGGGATTGTATGGAAATTATAAAACAAGTTTCTACTCCTACCAAAGATGATAATGGTTACGTTTATGATAATAAATTAATAATAGCTTATTCATGCGGAGAAATAGTAGAACAAAAAAATTCGTAAAAATAAAAAAAAAAGATCAATGGCTGCTATGGAATGTTTATCACAGTATCCTTGCTTTGCTTTTATTAGCTATTGTGGTTATAGAGCTTATTGAACTTATTAGATATTGGTAATGGAAGATCTAAAATTTAATTTTAAAAAATCTCCTACAGTTTATGATTTCCTCCAGGACAATAGTTTTGTCCGAGGAATAGTTGGGCCAGTTGGATCTGGAAAATCTTATGCTTGTGCTGCAGAAGTTTTTATGCGTGCTGTAAAACAAAAGCCTAGCCCAAAAGATGGAATTAAATATTCACGATTTGTTGTAGTTAGAAATTCTTACCCAGAGTTAAGAACAACTACAATTAAAACCTGGCAGGAGATCTTTCCAGAAAATATCTGGGGAGGAATGAGATGGTCGCCCCCTATATCACATCATATAAAATTACCTGCCAGGGAAGGTGCAGCAGGAATTGATTGTGAAGTTATATTCCTAGCTTTAGATCAGCCGAAAGATGTTAGAAAACTTTTATCACTAGAACTTACTGGTGCCTGGGTAAATGAAGCTAGAGAATTACCTAAACAAGTTATTGATGGATTAACACACCGAGTTGGAAGGTATCCTTCTAAAGCAGATGGTGGCCCATCCTGGAGAGGAGTTTGGATGGATACGAACCCAATGGAAGATGACCACTGGTGGTATGATATTTCTAAAAAAGGAAATTTACCAAAAGGAAAATTTGGATGGAAATTTTTTGAACAGCCTGGCGGAGTGAGAGAAGTGAACAAAGATGAGCTGCCTGATATGCCAGAAGCTAATGGTTATACTTTTTCCGCAGGTACTTGGTGGAAAGAAAATGAAGTTGCAGAAAATATAAATAATTTACCAAGCGGATATTATACGCAGATCCTTGCAGGAAAATCTAAAGATTGGATTAGATGTTATGCTGAAGGAAAATATACTTTTGTTCAAGATGGAAAACCTGTGTGGAGTGAATATGATGATGGCTCAATGTGTGTTGAACGATTGGAGCCAGATCCTGCATATCCAATTATTATAGGATTAGACTTTGGTTTAACTCCTGCTGCTGTATTTTGTCAAAGACTTGGTAATGGTAGATGGCATATTCTTCATGAGCTTGTAACTTTTGATATGGGCCTGGAACGATTTGGGCAAATATTAAAATCAGAAATAGAAATTAAATTTCCCAAATATGATTTATCTATATGGGGAGATCCTGCAGGTAGCTCCAGGGATCAAATTTATGAAGTTACAGCTTTTGAACATTTAAAATCTTTAGGGATACTTGCAAAGCCTACAGCAACAAATGATTTCAAAACTAGACGTGAAGCTGTTGCAGCTCCTATGACAAGATTGATCCAGGGTAAGCCAGGATTTTTAATTGATAGTAGATGTAATAGAATTAGAAAATCTTTATCTGGTGGTTATCATTACAAGCGAGTACAAATTTCTGGACAAGAAAGATTTAAAGATCAGCCAAATAAAAACCAACATTCTCACGTTGGAGATGCCCTGGGATATGCTTTGCTTGGTGGTGGAGAATTTAAAAGATTAACTAGACCAAATCAAACTGGATTTGTAAGAGCTGCTTTGGCAAAATTAGATTTTGATTTATGGTAGATTTACATTTAGATGAGATTGAAAAGCTAATGGGCTTAGATGGTGTCAACAAAAAAATTACCCACTTCCACCCCAAACATTTATGGTTGATTAATTTAAGAGATCATGAGAAGAAGTATTTTGATTATATTCCAAACTATGAAAGTTACCTGGCTAAAAATACAATTCATAATGCTTCTTACACTGGTTTCTATTTTGGCAAGCCAGTTGTATCCTTTGGGTTATTAAATATCTTTCCTGGAGTAGCTGAAGCTTGGCTAATTCCTAGTAAAGATCTAAATAATTTAAAAGTTGCCTTACCTTTTCATAAAGCTACAAAAGCTTTTTTTAACAATGCTTTTAGGTTATTTGATTTACAACGCATACAATGCACAGTAGATATAACCAATAAAGATGCTTTGAAGTGGATAGAAACTATGCTATTTACCAAAGAAGGCATAATGAAAAAATTTGGCCCAGATGGCCATGATTACGTTATGTATAGTAGAACAACATAAGGAGAAAATAATATGGGTGGATTAACATCAAAACCTTCAGCACCTGCAGCTCCACCGCAAGTGGAAGCAGATGTATCTGCAAGAGAAAAAAGAATTGCAGCACAAGAAGCAAGAAACACACAAGAACTGTCAAGACGAGTTAGAGCAAGACAAGGCGGAGGAAGAAGACAACTTATTTCTCAAGCTAGACAAAATTCAGAGCTTGGTGTTCCTTTTGGTTCTTCTGGTACTTTAGGTTACACAAGAAATGTCTAAAGAAACAGAAAAAGGCAAACAAAAATATAAACGTAATCCTGGAACCAGGAAAACTTTAAAGGAGAAAAGAAATGCCAAAGGTAACAAGTAAAGAAGGCAAGGTAAGGCATTTTTCATATTCTAAAAAAGGTGTTGCCCAAGCTAAAGCTTATGCTCAAGCTTCTGGCGGCAAAATGGAAATGGATATGAAATCTGCTATGAAAAGAAAAATAGGAAAGAAAAAATGAACAAGCCTGGATTATATGCAAATATAAATGCTCGTAAGAAAAAAGGGATCTCAAGACCAAAATCCAAATCAACAATTTCTAAAGAAGCATATCAAAGAATGAAAGAAGGATTTAAAAAAAAGAAATGATTATATTTGGACATACACCGAAAGATATAAAAACAAAAATTAATGCTAATAAGTGGTTAATTATAAGTTATGTTGCTGTATTTATATTAGGAGCTTTAATATTTTAAATGGTTGCAAAAGAATATCAAAACCCTAAAGGTGGATTAAATGAAAAGGGAAGAAAATATTTTAAAAACAAAGAAGGAGCAAATTTAAAACCACCACAAAAAAGTGGAACAGATGGCAGAAGGGTATCTTTTGCAGCTAGGTTTTCTGGAATGAAAGGGCCAATGAAAGATGATAAAGGAAGGCCAACTAGAAAAGCTCTTGCATTAAAAGCCTGGGGATTTGGAAGTGTAGATGCTGCTAGAAATTTTGCAAATAAAAATAAAAAGAGTTAATTATGCATGACGTTAAAAAAATTTTAGACAGAATAAGAAAAGCAGAAAATAGAAAAGATCTTTGGAGAGATATTTATCAAGAGTGTTATGAATATGCTTTACCACAAAGAAATCTTTATGATGGTTATTATGAAGGTAATACTCCAGGTCAAAGAAAAATGTCTAAAGTTTTTGATAGTACAGCTATTCATTCAGCTCAAAGATTTGCAAATAGAATTCAATCAGCTTTATTTCCACCATATAGAAAATGGGTAAGACTTCAGCCTGGTAATGAAATACCAGAAGATAGAAAATCAGAGATCCAAGTTGAATTGGATAAGATGAATGACAAAATGTTTTCTGTATTAAGACAAACAAATTTTGATTTAGCTATTGGAGAATTTCTTTTAGATCTTTGCGTAGGTACAGCTTGTATGTTGGTACTGCCAGGGGATGAAGTTGAGCCAGTTAAATTTGTTGCTGTACCACAATACCTAATTGCTTTTGAAGAAGGCCCTCATGGAGTAATTGAAAATGTTTATAGAAGAATAAGATTAAGAAATGATGTAATTAAAAAACAATATCCAGATGCAAAAATATCTGGAGAACTTCAAAGAATTATAGATGAAAAGCCAGAAGAATTTACAGAATTTTATGAAAGCACAATGTATCATGATGATGATGGATTTTATCATTATTGTATAATCTGGAAAAAGGGGCCAGAAAAAATTGTTCATAGAACTTATGAAACAATGCCTTGGATTATTAGTAGATACATGAAAGTTGCAGGAGAGATTTATGGTAGAGGCCCACTTATTACAGCCCTTCCAGATATTAAAACTTTAAATAAAACTGTTGAGCTGCTACTTAAAAATGCAAGCTTAAATATTGCAGGTGTTTATACAGCTTCAGATGATGGAGTATTAAATCCACAAACAGTTAGAATAGCTCCAGGAGCAATTATTCCTGTTGCAAGAAATGATGGCCCTACAGGCCCTAGTTTAAAACCTTTACAAAGATCTGGAGATATAAATTTATCTCAATTAGTAATTAACGATTTACGAATGAACGTAAAAAAAATCATGTTAGATGAGAGCTTGCCTCCAGATAATATGAGTGCAAGATCAGCTACCGAGATCGTTGAAAGAATGAAAGAACTTTCTCAAAATTTAGGTTCTGCTTTTGGTAGATTGATTTCAGAGGCTGTACTCCCTTTGGTTAGAAGAACACTTGCTGTAATGAATGAAAAAGACATTATCAGCCTACCTCTGAAGGTTAATGGATTAGAAGTTAAATTGCAGCCCACTTCTCCATTGGCCCTTGCACAATCTAACGAAGAAGTACAAACAGCTATGGGATGGATGCAAATCATTCAACAACTTGGGCCTATGGGCCAAATGGCTGTTAGAATAGATAGGGTTGCAGATTTTGTTGCAGATAAACTTGGCATACCTGCAGAGCTAAGAACTACTCCGCAAGAAAGACAAGAGATGATAGAACAAGCTCAACAACAAGCAGCTCAAATGCAACAACAAGCAGCTCCAGAAACACAAGAAGAAGAAATAAATACACAAGCACAAATAGGATAACATGGACACTTTTGATGATGTAGGTTGGGAAGGTTTAGACTTCGTTGACAAGATGGAGGCTATTGATGAACAGAAAGATAAAGATAAATTATTTGCAAAAATTTTTAATACACCAGAAGGAAAATTAGTTTTGGCTGAATTAAAATCAAGAACACTAGATGCTCCATCCTGGTATCCAGGAGCTAATGAGCATTTTGGTTATGTTAGAGAAGGACAGAATACTGTTGTAAGAGAAATTCTTACCAGGATAGAACGTGCTAAACGAAACTAAACAGGAGGAAAAAATGGCTGAAGAAGCACAAGCACAAGAAACAAATCAAGCTACTGAAGAACAAACAAATAGTTTGATAGGAGAAGCAAGACAATCAATACCGAAAGAAGAAATAGCTCCAGAAGATCAAGAGCCTATTTCTCATTTAGCTTCTGATAAACCAGAAGAAGATAAGCTTGGGGAAGAACAAGCTGCGGATGATAAAGATGAATACGAAAGACCAGAGTATTTTCCAGAAAAATTTTGGGATGAGAAAGAAGGGCCAGATATTGAAGCTCTAGTAAAATCTTATAATGAGCTACAGAAAAAATTTAGCCAGGGAGGACATAAGGCCCCAAAAGATTACAATGTTGAATTTTTAGAAAAAGAAAACATTGATATTAAAAATGATCCTTTAGTTAAAGGATATACTGATTGGGCCAAGAAGTATGGAATTACCCAGGATGCTTATGAAGATCTTGCTAAAACTTTTATGGAAAGTAATGCAGATTTCGTACAAAGATCCCAGGCAAACATTGTAGAAGAAAAAAAACTACTTGGTAACAAAGCAGAAGAAAGAATTGGATCTGTCATGAAATTTGGAGATACACTTAAGAGTAGAGGTGTATTATCAGATCAAGAACTTGCTGAATTTGATAATATGGCAGGAACTGCTTTAGGTATTAAAGTTATTGAAAAAATTAGATCTTACTATGGAGAGCAGCCTATTGCTCCTATTAGAGATACAGAAGAATTAGGTATGTCTAAAGATGAAATTAGAGCCATGGTTGGAGATCCAAAATATGGAAAAGATCCTGCTTTTACAATAAAAGTAGAAAAATTATTTGAAAAAGCTTTCCCAGGAGAGTATAAACCTTAATAGTAGTAATTTTTTTTTTTAGCCTCGTGAAACTCTAGGGTTGCACAAAATACTTGATGTAACCCTAGAAGTTTAATATAAGCAAATCAGAAGATAACCGAAATTTTTTTGGCCTTCAGTTTTAATTAGCTGTAGCCTTTTCCAAAGACAACTACGCAAATGTGTAAATAAACAAACTATGTTTAAAAAAGGAGAAAAACATGGCAATAAATATAAGTAATGCGTTTGTTACTTTGTTTGATGCTGAAGTCAAACAAGCTTATCAAGGCTCTGCGGCCTTAAGAGAAGCTGTTAGACTTAAATCTGGCCAAGGCTCCAACACTGTAAAATTTCCAAAAATTGGAAAAGGTGTAGCAACAGCTAGAATACCTCAAACAGATGTAACTCCGCTAAATGTAACATATTCGCAAATAACTGCGACTATGTCGGACTATAATGCTGCAGAATACAGCGATATATTCCACCAAGCAAAAGTTAACTTTGATGAAAGACGAGAGCTTGTTGAGGTAGTTTCAAAAGCTATCGCAAGAAGACAAGATCAATTAATTATTGATGCTCTTGATGCTTCATCAACTTCATTAACTGTTGCTAAAACAGTAGTAACTTCTGGATCTGCAACTGCTTCTAACTTAAACGTTGGAAAAATGATTGCAGCTAAAAAGTTGCTAGATAAAAATAACGTTCCAAGTGAAGATAGATACATGGTAATTCATGCAAATAACGTTGCAGGATTATTATCTGACGAAAGAGCTATCTCTAACGACTTTGCAGTTAAAGCTCTCTTAAATGGAGAGATTACTGCTATGCTAGGATTTAAGATCTTAGTATTAGGAGATAGATCTGAAGGCGGACTTCCATTATCAACTAACGACAGAACTTGTTATGCTTTCCATAAAAATGCTATGGGTATGGCAGAAGGTATGGGGATCAAAACAGAGATCAACTATGTACCAGAGAAAACTTCTTTCTTGGTTAATAGTATGTTCTCGGCAGGTGCTGTTGCGATTGATGACGAAGGTATCGTAAAAATCACTTGTGATGAAAGCTAATAGAGGAGGATAATTATGGCTTATACAAAGGCAAACTTGAACGCAATCGGTGGCCAATCTAAAGCAGGAAATGCTCCTCAAATGTGGAGCTATACTGCACCAGGTACAGATGCTTTAGCTGATATTAATACTGAAGGTTACTTTAATGGAGCCGCAGATGTATTAAAAGCAGGCGATCTAATCCATGTGTGGGATGCTTCTGTTCCTACTTCTTCATTGGTTACTGTATTATCAAATACAGGATCAGTGGTTGACGTATCGGATGGAACAGCTTTATCAGTAGCTGACGCTGACTAATAACTAACAACTGTGGCGAGGGGGATTAATTTCCCCCTCCCATTTTTTTTAATTTTAAGGTAAAAGGTAGTATGGCAGCAGGAGATACTTCAGTTTCTATAGCGAATAACGCATTAACTTTATTAGGTGCCAATACTATTTCTTCATTTACAGATGGAACTAAGGCTTCTGGTATTGCAAACAATATGTATGAGTTTGTTAAAAAACATACTCTATCCATGTATCCTTGGAAGTTTGCATTAAAAAAAGTACAGTTAGCTCAAGATAGCACTACTCCAGTTAATGAATGGAATTATCAATATACACTTCCAACAGATGCAGTTTCTTCTTTACCTGTTGCAGTTTTTTTTACTGGAAATGCTAATGCTCCCAAGCAATTAGATTTTGAAATTTATGGAAACAAATTAGTTACTAATTCTAATACAGTTTATATTGATTATGTTTATGATATAACTGAAGCTAATATGCCAACTTATTTTGTAACTTTGTTGGTATATCAATTAGCTTGGCATCTTGCTGAACCTATTACAGATCAAACAACAAAAGCTGATTATTGGAAAACTCATGCTTTAGGTAATATTTCTGACCAAGGCAGAGGTGGATATTTTAGAACTGCAACTCAAATTGATGCTCAAGGGCAGCCACCAAATGTCATTGAGGATTATATTTTAACGAATATAAGATAATGGCAGATAATGATAATATTGTACGAATACAAACAAACTTCACTGCAGGGGAGTTTGATCCTTTATTAAGGGCCAGAATAGATTTAGAACAATATAGAGCTGCTGCTAAAGAACTAACTAATGTAGTTTGCTTACCTCAAGGTGGAGTAACTAGAAGGCCTGGACTACAATATATTGATACTATTCCTTCTGCAGCTAATCCTCAAAATGGAGTACGACTTCAATCTTTTGAATTTTCTACTACACAACAATACGTATTTTTATTTGTTTCAAATAGATTATACATTTATAAACTTGGAGAACTTGTAACCAATATTAATGGATCTGGTAATGATTATTTAGATCTTTCTTCCACTGGCATAAGCTCAACTAATTTATCTAAATTATATTTTGCTCAATCAGCAGATACTATGATTATTTGCCAAGAAGATATGAACCCAGTTACAATTACTAGAGGAGGTTCTCATAGCACTTGGACAGTATCTAATTTAACTTTTGAATATATCCCTAAATATGCTTTTACAATTAGTATTACTCCAGGAACTTCTTTTGCATCTCATACAGATTTAACACCAAGTGGAATTGATGAAACAATTAGATTAACCAATAAACCAACTAATGGTATTTTTTCTCAACCAGAAAGTTTTTATTTAGATCAATATATAAATATCAATCCTTATGGCAGAGTAAGAATTGTTAAAAAAGTATCAAATGATGAATTAGAAGGTTTTGTAGAAATACCTTTAGCTTCTGATAATGATATAGCAAGAGCTGATTGGGAATTTGAAAGTGGATATGAAAATGCCTAGAGTGTTTCAAAAGGATGGCCAAGATCATGTACTTTCCATGAAGGAAGATTATTTTTTGGTGGATCTAAATCTAGGCCTGCAACAGTATGGGGATCTGTAGTAGGAGATGTTTTTAATTTTGATCCAGGACAACAATTACCAGATGAAGCTGTTGAAGCTACTTTAGATACAGATGAAGTTAATGCAATTAATTCTATTGTATCAAATAGAGATTTATTAGTATTTACTTCTGGTGGAGAATTTTTCGTTCCTCAAGGAAGTTTGGATCCTATTGAGCCTTCAAATATAATTTTTAAAGTTACAACAAGAACAGGATCTAAAGCTGTAAAACCTATCTCAACAGAAAATGCTACTTATTTTATTCAAAGACAAGGTAATCAATTAATTGAATATATATTCCAGGATACAGATGTTAATTATAGATCTCAAAATTTTTCATTATTATCATCTCATTTAGTTGTTGATCCTATAGATATGGCTCATATCAATCCAACAAGTACAAGTAGGCCCCATACAATTATATTAGTTAATTCAGATGGAACTATAGCTGCTTATCCATTTATTAGGTATCAACAAGTTGTATCTCCTTCTTTATGGACTACAGATGGAACTTTCTTAACTGCTTGTGATGACTTTGAAGAAATTTATACAGTAGTTAAAAGAAATATAAATGGAGCAGATGTTTATCATTTAGAAAAATTTGATTATGATTTTACTACAGATGCAGGCAAACAATTCTTTGGAGCAACATTACCTGGATCAACAAGTGTAACAGGATTAAATTATTTAGAAGGAGAAACTGTAGATATTGTTAGAGATGATTTAGCTTTAAATAAACAAACAGTTAGCTCTGGAACAATAACTTTAGATATAGTACCAACAGAATATGTTGAAGTTGGAATACCTTATGTACCAGTAATTGAAACCTTACCTGTAGAAACAAGACTTCCAAATGGTAACATACAAGGATTTTTAAAGAGAATTACCGAAGTAAATCTGGTATTACATAATACACAAAGTTTAAAAATAGATACTGAAGAAGTATCTTTTAGAAATTTGGAGAGTTTAAGCTTGGGTACAGGAATTGAATTTTTTACAGGAATTAAAACAGTGCAGCCTTTGAGTGGATTTACTCAAGACAGCACTATAACACTAACACAAACAAAACCTTTATTCTTTACGTTGTTAGGAATAGAGTACAAAGTAAGCATATAGGAGAAAAAATATGGTTCAATACGTAGCAGCAGCAGCAGCAGTAACTTCAGCAGTAATGCAGTACAAAGCTGCACAAGCAACAGAAGCTCAATATAAAGCAAAAGCTAATATGGAAATCTTGAAGGGCAGAATAGCTGCTGTCCAGGCAAGAGAAGAAGGAGTAGCAGTTTTAAATAGTACGATTGAACAGATGGCTTACAATAATGCTTTTGGTGCAAAAGGAAACACAGATGTTTTTAGTGGAAGTAAATTAGGTGTTGGAACTAAAATGGCATCTAAAGGAATTGAAGAATATGATATTACTCAAATAAACTCTCGTATTGCTTATAACATGGGAGAATACCAAGCAGCGATTGATAGATCTGCAGGTAAGACAGCTAAGAAACTTGGCTATGCAAATGCTTTTGCTACTCTTGGTCAAGGTGTTTATAGTTATGCAAAACTAGGTGGATCAAATCCATTTACTGGAAAACCATTAATGACGACTTAATATGGCTACAAGAAAAATAGAATATAAACCTTTAGGTGTTAGATTAAGATCTTTACCACAAGTTGAGAAAACACAACTTGCTGAACAAAGACGAGGTTTATTAACTCTATCACAAAAATTAGATCAAATATCTGCTCAAGCTTTTAGAGATTTTGGAGAAAAACAAACTGTCCAAGGAGCTAAAGAGGGAGAAACTTTTAAAGCTTATAAAGTTGAAACAGATGAGCTTGGAAATACAAATGTTAGTTTTGCTGATATGCCAGAACAAGGAACAGATCCTTATAGCCAGGCATATTATAAATCTGCACAAACTGCAGCTAAATTACAAATCAAATCTTTATTTGAGAAAAAATTATATGATGCTTATACTTCTAATAGATCAGATATATCTGGTTTTAATAAAGCATCCCAGGATATTAAAGATGGATTATTAGAAGCTTTAAGAGAAAAAAATCCTCAACTTTATAATTATTTTACTTATGACTTTGAGCAATCAACTATTCCTTATGCTAAATCTGTTTATACAAATTGGTCTAGCACTAAACTAGATATAGAAACTTCTACATTCCAGGGCTACATGAACTCTGGTCATGCAGCTAATATTATAAAAGGAGCTGCTAAAGGAGATGAAGGTTTAGCTAAAGCAGGTCAATTTGTTAATAATATGGTAGGAGATTATCTTAATCTTGGCCCCAAAGAAGGTTTTACTGCAGGAAATATATTTGTACCTGCTGATAACACAAGATTAGGTATTAAAAAAACAGATGCACTTGGAAAAGATATTATTTATGCAAGACAAAATTTTCAAAAAATATTTTTAGAAGAAACATTTAAACAATATAAAGGTAATACTCCTGCTTTAGTAAAAGCTATTGACAGTGTAAGAGATGGTAGTTTTAAAACAAAAGATTTCTTTGCTCCTATTAGATCTAAAGATGGAGCTATTCTAGGTGTGCAAGACACAACAGTTGCTGAAATTCTAAATGTAGAAGATAGAGAAAAACTAGCTAATGATTTATTTACAATCTTTAATAATGAAACAGATAGAGTTAATAAATTTTATGAAAATGATAAGAAACATATTGAACATCAAGGATGGGCTGCACAAAGTAAAATTTATAAAAAAATAATTAATCTACAAGATGTTGATCCAGGAACAGATACTTCTGGTTTAGAAAAAGAAATTGAAAACGATATTAACTTATTTGAAAAAACTTTCCCAGATAACAAAGGCCAAGATTTTGCTAAAGATTTAAGAGCAACATATTTCAATAGATACAATTCAGATGATGATACTCCAGGTGTTAAAAATATTTATGAAGAAGATGTTAGACTTGGTATGTTGAATAAAAATGAATTATTAAAAGATAATAGATTAACTGGCAAAACTAAAACAGAAATTTTAAATATGAACGCATCTTATGATGTTGGAGATAAACATTGGACAGATCATAATTTATACAAAAAAGGTCAAAACATTATTAATGGTTTAGAAGCTACTTCTACTGCAGGAGCTTTATTTAGTATGGGATCTAATCAAAACCAAGAAAAACAAGATAAGCTTACATTAGTTTATAGAAAAACTTTTGAAGATTTAATTGATCTTAAAGGAGTGGGCCTGGGTAGATCTGGAGATAGAGTTAATCCTTTAGATGTAGCAGGAGTTATTCAAAGACTAGATCAACAAGGAAAAATTATTATTACAGAAAGTGATTATAAAAAAGCTATTAGTGGTAAAGATCAAGCTACAGGAAATCCAAAATTAGAACAATATAATATATTGAAGAAACAAAAAAATAACCTGGAGCTTGGATTAACAAAAGAAAAAGATAGTAAAAAAATAAAAACTAGCACTGCTGAAATAGAAAGAATAAAAACTTTAATGAAAGATATTGAAGATAGTATTCCAGGAGGAATTGCTGATATAGAAAATAAAGCTATGAAAATGGACAAAACAAAAGTTTATTATAAAGATGATACAGGTAATCTATTAGAATTAACACCTAGAGATATTTATAATTATTTGGCAAATGATCCATTTAATATTATTAATGATAAACGAGAAGCAGAATATAAATCTTTATTTGCATTAACAGGAAGTAATTAATGAATAGAAAAGATAAAATTATTGAGATTGAAAATACAGAAGGCCAAGGAGATGTTGAAAGACTAATGGCTTTGCGAGCTTACGAAAATGAAAAATTACATCCTACCAATGTTCGTCTTAATGAAGATAAAGACAGTGCTTTTAATAATATTAAAACTGCTTATAACGAAGGAAATTTAGAAGCGGCTGCTGCTATTTATGAAAGTAATAAAGATATTTTAGATGATGAATATATTTCTGAAAAAGTAGAAAAAGAAAGTGGATTAGGAAAATTTCTTATTAATACAGGAAGAATGGTTGCTAGTGCAATAGAAAGTTTTGCAAATAATGTTTATGAAGTTACAGATGACTGGGTTAGAGGATTAGAAAAATTTGGATTACGTAATGCATATTTTGGTGTAGATAATGGAGAGTTTAAAGTTTATACTCAAAGACCAGAAAATGCTGCAATAAGGCCTTTTGAATTTGTAAATAATCCAGATGGCATACTTTTTAATATGGGAACTGGGTTAATAGAATTTATGATCCCATTTACCAGTATGTTAAAAGCTACGAAAGCTTTTAAAGGCGGTAATGCTGCAGTTACAGCATTAAAATTTTATGGATCTGGAGCTGTAGCTGATTTTATGTTTTCTCCAGAAAATGGAAATTTTGCAAGCCTACTCGTTGAGCTTGGAGTGAAAAATGAATTTGTAAATTGGTTAGATAGTAGGCCAGAAAATGCAGATGATTTAGAACAAAAATTAAAAGCTAGAGGAAAACAAGTTTTAGAAGGTGGAATAATTGGTTCAGTTTTTGATATTGCAATTAATTCTATGAGATATATGAAACAATCTCCAGAATGGGTAGCTAAAGCTAAAAGTTATTTAGCTTCTAATTTTGAAGAACCAGTTGCTGCAGGAGCTGCAAGCTCAAAAGAAGTTTCAGAAATTCCTTTATCC
>Ga0099851_1000623_pt1 | contig 14852 bp, 22 predicted proteins | sample CB_VirMetaG_6_FD_78176 | JGI IMG/M metagenome (GOLD analysis project Ga0099851, IMG submission 78176) | Freshwater to marine saline gradient viral communities from Chesapeake Bay - CB_1508_2 Viral MetaG | ecosystem: Environmental > Aquatic > Marine > Coastal | place: USA: Chesapeake Bay... | reverse complement strand
CTCTCTCCAAGTTGGATTTGAATTTGTCCATCCATTAACCTCTCGAAGTGACGTAAGTAATCGTCATCATGATGCTGCATAATATATAAACACCTAGCATTTTTAAGAAACTCCTTTTCATTATTATATAGTTCGTAAACTATGTTAAACATTTCTACTTCTGTCTCAGCTCCTGCAAGAAACTTCCTAGCCTTAACGTCTCCAACTTTTGATAAGCCTTTGATGTTATCAGCTGTGTCTCCTTTCAAGCACTGTTCATAGAACATCCTAAGTCCACCAAGTTCATCCTGTTCAAAGAATCTTTCAGGCTTAGTCCACTTAGATGTACCAAACTCCCAAGCGTAATGCTTACCTGGAATCATAAGTAGATCTTTGTCTAACGTAGCAATAGTAGTGGTACCTCCAACCTTATCTTGGTATATACCTAAAGCATCATCAGCCTCTATGCCTCCCTCTGTTACCTCAGCACCTAGTTGATCTATACAATAATCTTTACAACTAGCTAAGTGTTTAGGTTTAGGGGCAGTACGGTTAGCTTTATATAAGGGATCAATCTCCTTTCGATAACTACCTGGTCCAGAAAGAAAGGCCCTGAATGATGACGCTTCCGTTCTGGTTATGATAGTATCAACAGTCTTGTTCATCCTTGAGATAGCTATCCCAGCATTGTCCTCTTCCTCTGCTGAAGCTGCTGCTCTGAAGGCAACTAAGTCCATGTCAATAAGCGTTTCCATTATAAGGGAATGTCGCTTGTAATGTCATCAATAGCAATGTCATAGTCAGGTGCTGCTTCTTCATATACCCAGTCTACTAACTTCTCAGCTAATGCTAGTGTACTATCAACATCTGTCTTAGGATTCAAAGCAATCGCTGTGGTTAAACTAGATTGACGTACAATCAAACGCTGTTTAATCTTACGTTCTTCAGGTGTCTCATATGTACTACCTGTTACACGAGTAGCAGGTTTACTAGGTGTTGGTGAGTACGTTGCATTGAGTGGTGCATCCCGTGAATCAGGTACCTCTCCACCAATAGAAGTCCATTGCCAATACCCTGCAGTATCTTTCTCTGATACTACGTTAACCAAGTCCCCTTTACTCCATGTTTGAGCAGTCTTAAATACTTCTGGGTTCGAGAAAGACATCAGCTTTTTATTGCTAGCCCTTCCATCTGGTCCTTTGTAAGTTACTTCAATTGACTGGTACTTACGTCCTCCCTTAGCTTCGTGTGTGTTAAGGGATCCTACATCTATGATTTCAATTTGCATCTATAATCTCCATATCTTTCCAGTTACTACCGACTTGGCATTCGACGCGCATCGGTAAGTTAAATTTTACTCCGAACAGTCGTTCGAAATTCATTGGTACATCCTCAAAACAATCGTTTACTTGTTTCACCAAGCCATTAGTATCGCATACTTTCTCCGAAAAGTCAAGTATTATTGAATCATGTACTGTGTTTACAAACTTTACATTCTGATTCTCCTTTAATCTATTGTACAAAGATACCCTAGCTATAGCCATTAGGTCAGCACCAAGTCCTTGTACTGGATAGTTCAGTATCTTAGTACGAGGCCACTTAATGTTACCATACTTTATTTCAGGTTCAAAATTATACACCCTACCTGTAGGCATAACTAACTTACGATCACGCATTGCATCTTGTTCTATCTTATCATGCCATGCTTTAAGCCCTGCATATTTAGAATAGAACTGATCAATCACTTCTTGCCACTGCTTCTCATCAAAGCCTACATCCCTGAAGTCAGGATCGTGAGCATAGCTGTAAGCAGATCCACCATAGATAAGACGGAATACAAATGTCTTAGCTATGAGGCGTGAAGGTAATCCAAAACGTGCTTGATTATCACTATGTTGGTCTAGTGAATCCCATATCTCTTTGAGAGCTACCTCATCTTGAGATAAGAAGGTAGCACCTACCCACTCTAGTTGTTTAGCATCAGCTTGTAGTAGCATAAGTCTCCACTAAGGCAATAAACCAGATCAGCCATCCAATAAGTAACAGTGTACATGTTGGTAATACTACCCAATCAGGTAAACTATAATTATCGTAGAGCTTATTTATTAAATAGAATACTAAATAATATCCTACTACTAATAATATTACATTAAATATAACCATTATTTGTACCTCGAATAAAATAATACCTTGATACCACCATCAAAGTTCTGAAGATTAGGTTTGCTAGATGATAGTCTACCTGTTCTTGCAACACATTGATTAAGCGTACCATGTATTATATTAGGTTCCCAGTTCATAGTCTCATTAAGTTTGACAAGACCACGGTAGTAAGTCCCTAATAGTTTCTGTTTAGTAGCTAAGCTAAGTAGAAGCTCTATAATTTCAAGGGCTCTCTTACTCCCCTTAAGGCTACGTAATGTATCCTCTGCTGTAGAGTAGAAGCCTTCCTTCTTAAGCGCACTACCCTTGATGGGTTTTATTAATCTAGGTAGAGTTACTTCGTACTCTTCCCACCCTGTCTTTGGCTGGCCTTTTCTACTACCAGTTTTAAACGTGCCGCGAGATACCCTACGCTTGTTTGTAAAACTGCCACCATAAAGGAAAGCACTAAGATGATCGTTGCTAGCAAGGTTAATATCGTCTCTTCCATGAAATTCATGGACACTATCCTGTAATAATTTAATGTCTCTTTCAACTTTATCTCCTAATAATGTACACTCTTCAGTATCGAATAGTATACCGTTAAACTCCATCTCTTCTAATACAAGTAAGTCAAGACAATGCAGATTGCATAGCGTCCGTAACTTAGGGTTACTTTTTATTTCCTCATACTGTTTCAGATATACTTGTTCAGTTAACCAAAGGTCATGTGCCAGGTACTCTTCAAGTAAATCTTTAGGTACTTTAGTTGTATCAATACCTTCATTCCAATATAATTCCTTGACTTCATCAAGCTTTTGTGGTAGGCCATAGTACTCAGCTACATCATTAAGCGAGGGGTAAGTTTCCTTCTGCCCTGTTAAGATGAAGTGAACGATCTGACAATCCCAAACTTTAGACTTAGAGAAGTCAAGCCCATACCTACGTAGCCAGTGTAAATCAAACTTAATATTAAATCCTACAAGTAGCTCAGTCATATCTAAACATCCTTGAGTTAATGTAAGATCTTCTTTAAATGGAGTACTGCTAAATTCAATATCATATAGATACTGAAAGTCTGTACTCTTAACACCAATGTAACATAACTTGTTAGTCTTGTCAAATGGATTACCACTATTACTGACTGTGATTTCTACATCTAAGATTGTAATCATATACTACGGCATCTTGTAGTGCAGTTACCATCATCACAACAGGTAGTACAGATGGTACGTACACCATCAAGTACAAACCCATCTATTGAACATGCAGCATAGGCACTGCCTGTAAATAATAATCCTACTAATAATAATTTCATCATAAGTCCTCATATCTTGCTACCTCTGGGCGGATAAGAACTTGTGAGTTCCCATGACGTAGGTCAGGTAGTGTGTCCTCGTCTCCAATTAGTTTGTTCTTACAAATGTTTAAGAACCTCCCTCTACTTGTGTTGTCTTGCTCCTTTCCTATACCTATAATCCAATCAGCTTCGCCTTGTTTAGCTGTCTTACTTCCATCAACCATATCCATAGTTAACCACAGCTTACCTTCTGCTTCTGCTCCAGCTTGTGAGGCTGCCATAACAGGGGCATAAGACTTAGCTAACTCACGTGCCCACTGATAGATTGCTTTTAATCTCAGGTCATCACGATCACCCTTGAACCCTTTGATCTTGTCGATCTGGTCAAGGATAATGAGTGCTGGGTTATGGGCTTTGATTATCTCTTCAATTCTATGAGCAGAGGAAGAGTCTTCAAAGTCAAATATCTTAATACGATTTCCAGTTTTTAGATTATAAATCTTTTGGTTACGTTCTATGTCTAACCACAAGTCTTTGGTTTGTAAACCTAGTACTGCTTGGAACACACGGATACCTACCTTATCTCCTTGCTCCTCGTTGTTGAACCAGAGTATGTCTCCATCTGTCTGTTCAATCATATGAGCTACCTCACTAGCAAAGAAGGTTGTCTTACCTGTCTCAGGTCTAGCAAATATAAAACCAAAGTCTCCCTTCCTTAAGGAACCTAATGACTGGTTAAGGAATTTAAGTCTCCATCTTAATCCTTGTTGTGTCATCTGAGTAGTGTGTAATTGCTGAAGGTCCATACCTACAGATTTAATTTCTAAATCTTTGATCTCAACTTCATCTAATTGTTTCATTAGGTCAGTCAGATCTTGGGGATCTGCCTTCCCATCTTCAACATCAAGGGCCTTCTTAGCTATCTCACCAGAGAGTCCTCTCCTTCGGTGCTGTTCCATGTAACCAATTACTAATTTAGGATTAACAACTTCACCATCAAAGATGGTATTAATTAGTTGATCAAGTTCAGTTCGTTCACTATCATTAAGATTATAATTAATACTATAGCAGAGTAATAACTCTGCTCTATTAATCAATTGATCATCTGGATTATCATTATAATAATAATTAATTGTTTCTATTAATTTAAATATAGTAACATAATTTGTTTTAATATAATCAATATTAATATATTTATAATATTTATTATATATACTACGGTCCTCACAAAATAACTTTATGATTTTAAATTCAACCATTCACTAAGCTCTCCTTTCGTATACTCTTTAGGATCTTTAGGGCTAATAACAACACTAGCATCTATACCTCTCATTTCAAGGGCTCGTTTATGTTTGATTGCAAGAGTAGCCTTGTCTCTATCCAACCATACTACTGCCCTATTAAAGTTTTCTACTATCTTATCAATGGTTTGTTGCGACATTGACACCCCTAATAGTGGCATTCCTGTAGCAACTTCACTGATTCTAATAGCACTGATTATGTCCTCAACTAGGACTATAGTATCAGACTTTCCGTATAAAAGCAAGGGTTTTTTACCCATTGACATGTACTTAGTACGAGCATGGGGATTAAAAGTACGTCCTTGCCAATAATCTTTTTGTTTATGTAATACTAAAAGTGCTTGACTTTCATTCCAACCTATGCCATAATTATGAATGTCCTCTTTGGTTATGCCATAGCTATACAGCCACCTCCTTGCCTCGGGTGGTATGTCGCTATCTACTTTGATATCTTGTACAACTGTGTCAATCTCCGTCGATCTCCCTCGATCTGCAACTCGAGAACGGAGAGACTTTAAGTCGTCTTTAGTCTTGTAAAAGCGACAACCAAAACAATAGTAGTGATCAGAATACTCACCACAATTGTCTCGGCTACCACACTTAGGACATGGAATATGATGTAAGAATTTACTAGTCATCTGACCAGTTAGAGAAGTCAAATACTTGAGGGCTAATTATCTCTGAGGTTTCAAGATCCTCACGGGAGATAGTATCTACCATCTCATCTATGGTGGCATAACAAGTACCACACATATCAAGGTACTCACCTTCAGTAGTCTTACGTGTAGTTTCTAGGTCATCCAGTTCATCATCACATGCTGTGCATCTAGTCATTATAAGTTCTCCATATAGTTAGCAATTGCTTCGGTGTACCTCTGAATAGAAGTACCTTCTAGACCAGGTGCAGTATTAACTTCAAAGATAAAAACCTTCTCATTCTCATCCTGAATGTTTAGTTTATATCCTACATCAACAGCACCAAGATCTAATCCAAGTAGTCTAACAGATTCTAAACATTTGTCAAGTACTATTTGTGGAACATTTACATCATGTTGACAGAACACATATCCGTTGTCATGATTACGTACATCATGAGGCGTAATTCCATTACGTCGTCGCTTCTCTTGAACATGAATGATTCTATCCTTGAATACATGTATCCTATACTCATTGTCATGATGAGCTGCTTTAGTATACAAGAGAGCATGAGCTAACTCATCGGCATTAGAGGCAACAACAATACCATCACCACTACTCCCATGAAGTACTGTTCTACAATATACTTTACTTTCCTGTACCCATTCACGGGCATCATTAATATCTCTAGTATATTGTAGGTCATTAATTGTATCTAAAGCCATTAGTGTACTAAGTTTATTAGCTGCTACACGAACAGCATCAGGATGGTTTAAGTCAACACCTTGACGAAAAGGATTTAATCTGTTATGTCCAATTCCCCAATTTAAAAGTACATGGTGCTGCTTACGAAGGAACCTAGTCCTAATACGTTTAACATCTAATGATTGAGCTAGAGTACGGGCACTAGCTGATCCCATCTTATAAGGATTAATTTTAAGTATCATATATATACCTTACCAAGTAGCAGCGTGGCTATTAATGTAAGCAGCTGTTCTCATCAATGATTCACGCGTATATTGATCGCTATTGATATCTATAGGAGCTGTAGTATGCTCAGCGACTTCTAAAGCAGTCTCTAATTGACTAGCAGTTACCTGTAGGCCAAGCTTACTTTTTTGGGTACTGAAAACATTATCAACCTTATGCTTTACTTTAGGATGCTCCTCTCTATTACTAAACTTTTGCTTTAGATAGTTTATCTTTCTTTCTATCTTTCTTACATGATTATCTGTACCATTTAGTTGTGCCTTTGTTTTAGGGTCGTTAACTTTGTCAAGCCATGTTCGTAAGTAAGAATAAGTAACACCTGACCTCTGTCCATCAGTACGTATTAGTGCTATAGAAATGTGCGTGGAATTAGTTACAACAACTAATCCTTCTTGTCCACCATGAGCTTCCATTCTAGGATGCCACCCAGGCCACCTAACATCTAAAGGATCACCTTCAAAACCTAGTACATCACGAAGGGCAGGTAATCTTACAATATCATCAACTTCATAATTCATCTGTATCTCCTTTTAGTTAAGTTGTTTTGTCCATTTGTTATTGTAGAACTTGTAGGTGTCTGCTATAAAGTCCTCCTCCTCCTCCGTATCATCTGAAGTAGGCATACCCATTAGATTAGTTGTAGCAAGAATAGGTACAGCATAAAGAAAGTCTGTCCCATCCTGTGTCATACAATCAACAGAGTAATCAGAATGATTAATAGCTACTACCTCTAGGATAGTATCTTTAGGAGTAAGAGTTTGTGTACCTGAGTCCCATTGTGCTATGTCAAGCATAAGAAGATCACCATTACTAGTATCATTAAGAGCCGCAAAACGCTTCCTCTGTAATTCCCATTTAGTGGGAAAGCTACTGTTATAATTCTTAACAGTTGTTATCTTGGGTAAAGGTTTAACAATTTTATAGCTTGTGTTTGAATACCATACGCCTTCATCCCAGGCACCCTTGTGTTCATTAAAGATACTATGATTACCATGTCTATCCATAAGTACAAATTTACTATAACCAATTCGTTCCTCAATTAAATGTTTAATTGCTGGATGATACAAGGCGTTGACACCATAGCGACTAGCTAATGCTTTAAGAATCTTATCATTAAATTCACTAGTATCAGATTGATCACCTGAGCCTAAGCCAGAGATTATACCATTATGAATAAAGGCTAGTCCTGGTTTAATCTGAAATGGATGACAATTTTCTTTATTAGTTAACCCATGTGTACGAATACGGAAGTGGATTAAGCATTGTTTCTCTTGGTGAGGTTCAAAAGCTTCCCAGAATTCTTCGAATGTAAAGAAGCCTTTCTTAGTTTTTAGAGTTTTGTTTTCAATATAGCTAAAGCCAGCACCGTGTGGGTTAGCTTTAAAACTCTGCTCTAAATTTGTTTTGTTAATAGTAATATCTTTAGGTTTGTAAATTGCAATACACATAATTGTTTCCTTTATGAAGTTGAGATAGTAGCATTTTTCTTTGCTAAATTTGGGTAAGACCTTTTGTTTCTTTTAACCCAGTCAATAAAGTTAGTAGCTTTCACTAATGCATTTAGTTTTAAGTCCGTTGCACAAGGACTACAGTATGTTGATACAGCATCAACAAATTCTAATTTAGTTACGAAGTCTTCATAAGTATCAGGAGTACTAAACATCCTAAACTCAATAGTAGAAGGAGGCTGTAGATTAAGTACATTATACCGTTGACCGTTGTCTAAACAATGACTAGTTATGGTACGTGAAGGATCCATTTCAGCATAGTTAGAGCGGTCTCTACCTGCAATCTTACGTATGTAGGTTAAATTCTCCTCAGAATTTAGAAACTTACTGATCTTACCTATTGTAAGACTACTTAGAACGGACCTACTTAAGTGGACATGCATTCCTGTAGTAGAATTTCCTTTAGATCGTATCTTATTTTCGTCTCTTAGTTTAAAGTATTGTTTATATTCCTCTTTATGAATATCAATTGTGGCAGGACAACTAACAATTTCAAAACCATACCCTCTAATACTACCATCAGATTTAAGGATGGCATGATTTGCTAGGCTTTTGCCTACTAAGATAGCATCACGGTTTTTAAGCATCTCTGATGTTGTAGAGACTTCTATCTCTATACCAAAATATTTAACTTGTTTTAGGTCCATATTCTTAGCTTTAAACTTAATTAAACTAGGAACTCTGGTAGAGTAAGGATGAATTCTGCCTAGATTACTGTCTATACAGACAGAACAACCAACTCCTTCAATTATACTTAATCTGTTAGACATACCTACAGTACCACACTCAGTACAAGTAACTTCTACTAGGCTAGATAAAGGAATAATACCCTCTAGTGTATCCTCTGTATATATAGTGGAGTCATACCAACCACTTGATCCTCTAGTATAGTTAAGCCTTGTTACAGTGTTATTAGCCTGTGTGTAATTCATGTTAGGAATAGTATAACGAGCTAGTCCTGTATAAAAACTAGTCCTGCTGCCGTTTAAAACTAAGCTTGAGTGCTCTAGTTCCTCTGTATGTAGATAACCATCAGCTCGTATGAGTCTTGCTGGTAGCCATGTATCAGTCCAACAATCCCAGAAAATCTTGAAATTATGCCCTAGGACAGAAGGAAAGAGATTTTGAAGTGAAGTAGAAATTTCAGCTCTATAGCTGTCACTGGGCTCTCTCCGAATAACTTCGCGTAGGTTTTCGATAAATTCATTTTTTGTATATTCAATAGTACCATGAAAAGTCTCTCTATTTGAGTTACTTATATGATCTGTAAATCTAGAGATCCCAAAGACTAGTTGACTGTAAAGTTTCCAGGTATAAATAGAATAACGTAGATTTCCTCTTGTTCTAGCATAAATACGTTTTGCTGCTTTATTATACTTTTTTACATGTTTTACGTCATCAGTTCTATAAGGTAGTCCAGGTAATTCAATCTGACTAAGTCTAGCAAGATACATTAGTCCATCCCAGATATTTAACCAAGAAGCCCTATAGTTATCTTTTAGTCCAATTGTAATTCCTAGTAGGTCTGATGCTTCTGAATTATGATCAGCACTAATTATTTGTTTAGTTTCTTGATTAACTTGAAGAGTGAGTAATGGTCTCCAGGTTCTCATTAGCTCCTCATTAGGCATATCTCTATCCCGCCATTGAGGTTTTACTACATCGCTCCTAAACTCAACTTTAACTACCAGAGGTCGAACATACCCACCAAGTGAATGATCATATGTTTCTGATGAAGGATATTCTTTGATAATTCTAAGATTATCTGGTAAGTTTCCTATATTAAAACCTGATTCTACTACTTTTGCCCTGCTTAAAGGGATCATCGTGAAACTCCTTTTCTAATTTTCAATACTTCTCGTTTAAGGTTATGAACTGCTTTAGCTAGCTCATGTTTTGATACTATAGTTTCCTGCTTAGAAGGTAATCTGTTATTAATTTCTGCATACTTGCATACAAATTCCTCTTGCAGGTCGTTATAATTTAACTTTCCAATTGACATTTTATTTCTCCTTTATATATTACCAAATTCCCAGTAGGTTTTAAACTCATTCACTTGCTCTTGGTCGCTGTACATTATTATGTGATACATAGTTCCATTGTCTGAAACTTCATGGTCGCTTGTCCAATTTCTTTTATTAGCATAAAACTCCAAAGCCTCACGTAACCGCTCATTCTCTTTAACAAGTGCTTCTCTGTCTATCGTAAGCTCCATTTCTATCCTCTCAGCAATAAATATCCGCTTAATAAAATTACAATTGTTGTTGTTATGACAAGAAACGTATTTACATCCTGTAGTCTCTGTTTTTCTCTTTTACACTCAGCAATCTCTGCGTATAGTTGAGCACACAATCTTTCATGATATTTATCTCTTGACATGCTCATATAAATCCTCACTTTCCTTTAATGTTGCTTTAATATCTACTCCAATCAGCACTAAGTTAGCAGGGGAGAAACTTAATGCTTCATGGGCTAGATACTTTTAGTAGCCAGGAATCAACCTCCTTGGATGCCCTTAACTGCGCTCTAACTACCTTGCAAGGATTCTATTCTGCTTCTACCCAGTGTACATCCATTATTCTAGAAGCTATCATATCAGCTTTTACTATAAGCATTCTATTTGCTGACGCATAAGCTTCCTTCATCATCTTAATTTCATCAGAATAAGACTGTACAATGTTTTTCTGAGTTCTACTCAGCATAGTTGTATAAATCTGGGTAGCCATATAATCTCTTGTATCAATATTCATTGTTTATTTCCTTCCATTATTTCTCTAACTTGAAGTGTTTGGTACATTAAAGTTGGTGCGTAAATATCTTTTCCATTACACATAGCTATTACATTCTTAATATGTGATGTTTCCATATCAACAATCTTTAATATTTCACCTTTTTTAGTTTTCCATGTTTTATCGTGAAGGAATCTTTCTTGCCATAATTCATAATCCAATGACAATTCGTCTATCATTTCTGAACCCATGCTCATAATATAATTCCTTTATTTAGTCTTTGTATATAAATGATTTATGTATAAACCATAAGAAGTACATATGATCTATACATAGAGCATTTTGCCCTATTAATTACTTACAACTACTTAGGTGAAGCCAGTTGTTTTTACTGGCTGAGTTATTTTAATCAGTATATTGCATATTAGCAATATAATCTTTATCATTCTGCATCATAGATGTATGTTCTGCTGTATTCTTTAGTTATTTAACAATACGATAACCTTCTTGCCATAACCAGTCAGATACATGAGTTACAACAAGTTCATTATTATGATTATTTCTAATAAGATATAACATTATTTATCCTTTATCTACATTATAAACATTAAGTTGATTAGAAGCATCCTTAATAAACACAACAGTTTCAGCTAGTGTCCAGTTGTTAACTTCCATAAGTTTAAGCATAGCTTGAATCTGTTCATAGGTGTATAAGTCTACTCTATTAGCTTTAGCTAACTTCTTTTCAAGTTGAGATGCTTCTTTAATTAATCTAAAATAAAGATTAGGTGTCATTACATGTTGCCAGTTTTGTAATTGTCTATTAATTTGACTTAATCTAAGTTGTGTGACTTCCATTTTATTTACTCCTTGGTTGAAAAAATTTTAATCAGAGGCTACCGAAGTAACCTCTTGTTAAAACTTCTTACTCTGGGTCTTTAGGTGTATCTGCAGAAGATGAAGCTGGATTATCTTGTCCAGCATTATCTACTTCACCTGAAGCCTGTACTACTTTAGCTGCAGCAATCTTGTTTAACTTACGAACACTGACAATCTCTGTAACGATATCAGCAACATCTTTCATGAGAGGGTTATCCCAACGAGTATAGGCTGACATAACATCTTTGAGCATTGATTCAGCTAAGTATAGTTTAAGACCAGCATTGGCATTAGTTAGAGTTGCATTATATGCTTTAAAATCGAAATCATTTGTTTGTGCCATGATAAATATCCTTTAAGTTTAATTATATTTGAAGGAGGGAAAATTCCCTCTCTCACAGATTACTGGGCGAGTACCTTGCCACGCAGTGCGACGCACCACGCGGTGCTATAAGTACTACGTACCAAGTCGTATGGGTTATCGCGACGCAGCCGTGACACCGACGACGAGGCACGAGGAGGAATGGCGCGGTTATAGCTTGAGCACATCACACTCCGTTAATAGACCTACGTATAGCCCAGCTGGAGAGGGGATTTTATCTCCAATATAATTATACTTTGATAAAGGATATTGTGGTATAAACTATTTAGATGAACTAAAGTATAGCTTAACTGAATGCATAGAGTAGTTATCAGGGTGCTGAATCAACAATAACATATGGGATATAGTATACTTGAATCAGTGTATATTAGGAGACTAAAGTCTAGAGGATTCAGAATGGATTATTGTTCAAGAGATTCAAGGATTTAAGGAATGTATCAGTGACATACACAGTACCACTAGCACAACGTAATCAGTAGCACATATAGTACCACTCATTAGCACATGAAGGATAGACCTATAGTGTAACACCAAACAACCATACACCACCAACAATAATCATTCATTAAGGGGGGGGATAGATTAATTATTATGATATTATAATTATGAACCACAACAATCACAAAAAAGAGTGAAATAAGATCTTGACAAATCAATTAATTTATGCTACAATCGTGTTGTTTTAAAGATCACACAAAACACCGTGATCAAATTATAAAACAAATTAAATTACAAAACAAACACTCAGTCCAAACAGAGGGGAATAGTCTATTTAGCCTTTCGGTGTGAAACACCTCAATGCTTAAATCATTCTTTATTAAATTAATAATAAATAATACTTGACAATTCTTTTCTTTTATGATATACTCCTGGTTCTTAGAAACCATTATAAGGGAACTCCTCTTGGGTAGAAGAAGTATTGATGAGACTAACAAGATAAGAGCAGCTAATGGTCTCTCTGTTATTCCTAAGAAGACTCGACAGTCTAAAGCTATCCTTCCTGAAAGTAAGAAGAAAAGGAATCAAGAGATCCTCGCTACAATGCTGTCTAAGAAAGGACAAGCAGTTGTTACTAAGGTTCTAGATAAAGCTCTTGATGATGAAGATGATGATCAGTTGGCTTGTCTTAAGATAGTCATGGATAGGATCATGCCTTCTGACTACTTAGCTAAGAACAAAGGTAAGTCCAGTGCTATACAGATCAACATCTCAGGTGTTGGTCAAGAAGTTAACACAAGAACAATAGACTCAGACACACTTGAGATAGAGGAAGACAGTTAATGCTCTTAGATGATCAAGGTAACTTCGTACCTAGTAGTATCATCTCTAAACCTAGAAAGGTTAGAGGGCAGACTCCTGCCAATAAGAAGTCATCAGACTCTTTTAACCCCGTATCAATCATAAAAAAGTTCGTAGCACCTGATGCTAAGAATATCGACAGAGCCACCGTGCTCCCGCTTAAAAAGAATACTGACACTGGAGAATCCAGCTGGGCAGTCCCAGGCTTCGCAATGGACTCAGCCAGGGCTATCACTAAGGCAGGAGAAATCTATAGACAGGTTCTTAACGGAGAGATGTCTCCTGACGACCCGAGGGCTGCAATGGCTGCAACTACTCTTTCTATGGCTGGACTTGGAGCAGGTCAATTTGGATCGGCTCCTAAAGGAGCACTACGTTCAATGGTAGGTGGTAGATCTGACTATGGGTTTGATAAGAAAGCAGTAGCAAAAGCTAGAGAAGCTAGGTCTTACGGTGCTGAGGCTGACGAGATTTGGGAAAAGCATCAGGTAGACTTTAGTACAGGTGATGCAGCTATGGAGATTTCCGATCATAAGATGAGATGGTTAGAGCCTTCAGAGAAAAGTAATAAAAAGCTAGGATTACATTTAGATAATCATATAGATCACCCTGACTTATTTAGGGCCTACCCTGAGCTTAGGAAAACATGGGTTATGGCAAGAGATGACTTAGGTCCAGGAGAAGGTGGTTGGAACCCTACTATAAAATCCATATCATTGAATAAAGATGATCTTAAGAATAAAACCCAGCGTGGGCTAGATACTATACTACATGAGATACAACATAATATACAAGACATAGAGAAGTGGCCTGGTGGGGGTAGCTATAAACATCTAAAGGATATTGCAGAGAAAGCTAAAGGTGGCCCTCTAACTAGAGCAGAAAACCTAGACACATTTAAGAAATATCTAGCCATACCTGGGGAAAGACAATCTAATCAAACTATGGTTAGAAGAGAAATGTACCCAGAGTATCGTAAGACAACACCACCAAGTAAGACCTCTATAGAAACAGAAGAGCAGATGCGAGCTTGGAGAAAAGTAACAGATGAAGTTCGCAGATCATATGGACAAGAATAAATGGCTGAATTAGATGTTAGACTACATAACAAACAGCTAGAGGTTTTCAACGATAAACATAGGTTTAAAGTTGTAGCAGCAGGTAGACGGTTTGGTAAATCCAGACTAGCTGCCTGGTTACTCCTTATAGAAGGATTGAAGAGTACGAGCAAGGATATATTCTATGTTGCTCCTACGTACCAACAAGCTAAAGATATTATGTGGGGAGTTCTTAAGGAGCTCGGACAAGAGGTTATTTCATCTGCTCATGAGAATACTAGTGTACTAACACTGATCAATGGTCGTAAGATCTATCTCAAAGGGGCTGATAGACCTGATACACTACGTGGTGTTGGTCTAGGATATTGCGTAATTGATGAATATGCTGACATTAAACCTAACGTTTGGGAACAGATCCTTCGTCCAGCATTAGCTGACGTACAGGGTGGAGCAATGTTTATTGGTACACCTAAAGGACGTAATCACTTTTATGAGTTGTTTAAGTATGCAGAGTCAGGTAAGGATGAAGAGTGGGCAGCATGGCACTTCTCTTCTTATGATAATCCTCTCATACCAGCTAAAGAGATTGAAGCAGCTAAAGCTTCTATGTCTAGCTTTGCATTCCGTCAGGAGTTCCTTGCTAGCTTTG
>Ga0099851_1000617_pt1 | contig 14882 bp, 19 predicted proteins | sample CB_VirMetaG_6_FD_78176 | JGI IMG/M metagenome (GOLD analysis project Ga0099851, IMG submission 78176) | Freshwater to marine saline gradient viral communities from Chesapeake Bay - CB_1508_2 Viral MetaG | ecosystem: Environmental > Aquatic > Marine > Coastal | place: USA: Chesapeake Bay... | reverse complement strand
CCTTCCGAAGGGTTAACCGTAAGGATTGTTGACACGATAACCCACAACCACAACCCGAACCACCATCCAAACCATCCCATATCACACCTCACTTTCATATACTGGGTGACGTAACACCCCATCAACATACCATGCCTCATAGCCGACCATCTGACCACGACGCACCACATTGTGCAGCTTGATAGCGGACACCATCACGTTGTTAGCCATACCACGGGCAGAGCAAACTTTCAGAGCTGCACTAAGTGCACCCTTCTTTGTCACGAATAGTGCTTTTTCTTTGTAAACTTTTGTCATCTTCCTATACCTCATCCCATCTTGGTTAAAATTCTGCGCGTCAATTAGTAGGGTAAACCCATGACATAGCACCGTACAATATCCTTGCGGGACATTCCTAGGTTTACACGCAGGAAGTTAAACCCAAAAGTTAAATCGTACAGCGTCGCTGTCATTTCCATCTTCAACATAGTCTTTCCCTTTCCCTTACCAGTTCATACGCCGCAATATCTGGACGCTTCATCGCTTCATCGAATGTCATCGGATCAGACACAACATCAGTCACCATGCACCGCAGTCGATACCATCTCAGGTCCAACGCTTCATCTACGATACGCTTGCACGACATCTCAGCCATAGCAGCAGCAGTTTGTTTCTTAAGCTTGATCATCGTGCCTTTGTTGATCGACATGCGGCATCCTCTCAGTTGCAAACAAAAGACACCCCAAGCATCTCTACTAGGGGTGTCTCACATTGCATCCGATATCTTAAGAGTGGAGCAGAGCCTTAGCTGCCGTCACATCTTCAATGCTGATCGCATCATCTTCGCTACGCTTGTCAGCGTCAGCCTTCATCCGCTTCTCTGCCTGCTCAATCAGTGCCTTCAACTTCTGTTGAAAGTTAAACGCTTTCACTGGATTGTCAGGAGTGAAGTCGAACATGTTGACAGCCTTCAAGTCAGCCCATTCCTGAACCGACAGCTTTGTTTTCTTACCATCATAGCGCAGGACTTCCGCACCATCATCAGTCTTTTCGTATGTGAAAGAGCAAAAGTTGTTTGCCCAGTTCACAAGCTTCTGCTTATGCGCACCATCAATCTCATTTAGAAGTTGGGTCATACGCTCAGCACAAACATTCACCGCACCATCAGCGGCCCAGTTGTTTGTCATCGAGCACAGAATTTTATGGATATCGACCCGCAAAGAACGCGAACGATTACCAATCGACTTGATACCTGTTACGATATCAGCATCTGTCATCTTGAAAGAAAAAGTTGTCATGTTAAACACTCCATTGGTTGTGGTCTTATAGCATCCCATCATGGGACACTATACGAACCACAACCAAACGCCATCACCTACACGTCTAGCGTGTAATGCTTTGAACACTTAGTGATTTTGCTTGGATGTGTTCGTCCATCTAGGGACATGCGACTTGCACCGCTTTGTTAACCCTAAACTATATCCCAAAGGTTGACTGACTGCGCCCAGATTGACCAGACCCCTATGCAATCAACGCCCAGTCAAGGGACTGTCAAAAGACAAGTGAAGGATCACGCAATCTGCGCGACTTATTGCAACCATGTATCGAACCGCGCTTCTTAGGCGAACTGTTCTTATCGGACACACCACATGCCACCGATACGATACTAGGGCCAAGCCGCATTGCTGCGACCCGTATAGATGCAAGGTTTGGTAGACCTATCGCGTTGCATCTCGCGACCACATTCCAATGGCAACGTGCGCCCATATGATTGAGCAAAAGCGCACGTTATTCGGTAGCGACATTCCCGCAAGTGGTGCGAGAGGCTTTCCGTGGCTATCTGTAGGGCAGAACCATTCCCGTGTTCGTGAGCAAGAGGTAACAGCTAGGGCGCATTGTTCAATAGGTCGGATGCATTTTATTTTCATTTAATTGCTAAGTGGTTGATATTAAACGATAACTTTATACAATTAATTGCTAAGTGCTTGATATTAAACGATAACTTGTCCAGTTGAGAATCGTTCGCAAGTAATGTCTTTGATTAGGAATGGATTGCGCCCGAGCATGACGCGACGCGTGATAGAACGACAACAAAGGTGTTCAAGTTGTTGAAACATATTGTGATTCGCTTTAAGGATGAAAGTTGTTTGTTTTCAATAAGATAGCCAACTACGGCCGTTGGTGACCTATGCCCTACCAAAACCAGAGTTGACCTTGTACGAGCCTATTTGGGAGGTGTCCGTCGAATTCATGTTTTGTTCTGGCGTTATGTATACCGATGTATACTGAACTAGGGCAGGATGTATGACCTAAAGTATGCATCAACCTCGAACTGTTATAGTATAACACACAACACGGTATACAACGGTATACATTGCCTCTAATGATAGTCTATTGGCTAAAACATTGTGCAATAACAGGGAGTTAGCCTTGGTTTACACGGTCATAGTGGTAATTGCAGCGACCAACTCGTGCTATGCGTGTGGTGGAGTGCATGGGCCACCCCGCCCCCCTACGTTATTGATATACACCGGCTGCCAGCGGGGGGTATTTTACGTTTTGTTAAGTACATTGTGAACAATTACCCCTATGGCTAAGTACCTGTAAGGTATACATTGTGTTTATGTTATGTAAATAGGATTAACATAGTATAAACTTGCGGGCTTATACCAGGTGGAGCAACATTGTGTCCTGTACCAGGGGTATAGGGTAACAATAAAACTTAACCAGTTGGTTGAATATAGGTGTTGTTAAGAATAAATGACAAGACAGAGAAATAAATGCTTATGAAGTGAAGATAGTTCTTGACAAATATACAGATCGGGGTATAATAGTATATACTATAAGTATAAGACTAAGAGTACTTACTAAAGGATCATACTCTTCCTCTTATACTCTTCCTTAATACTTAAGGTATATACTTTAAGTAAGAGGATCGGGAGACAAGAAACCTTAGATGTCGTTATAAAAGACATTGACAAACGAAACCTTAGGAGTATAACTAGAGAGATTATGTCGTATTACAAAAGTGAACATGTACTCGAAGAGTTTTATAAGAACTTACTTGACTACGAAGACCCCTCAAGGATTCATATCCCTAGGTCTGATGTCTTCTACGTAAGAGAGGCCATACGACAACGAACAGGGGAAACGTATACCCTGGACCATGTCGAAAGAGCAATGCTGTTGGAGGGTCACCTGGAACCAGGGGACTGCTTTGAACCAAACCGTAAGAGACCAGGGATAGATTCAGATGAGTAGTGGACAGGGTAGTACGAAGATTGTCGTTCCTAAGATTACGATGGATCGCATTATCATGCATTGGTCAGCAGGTAACGGTAAGGTTAGTGATCTTGAGAAGAAACACTACCACTTCATTGTCGCTGCTGATGGAACTGTCGTTCCCGGGACTAACCCGGTTGAAGCGAACATACCTCCCCTGAAGTCTGGTTCATACGCTGCTCACACATGGAAACTTAACAGTAACTCTATCGGTGTAGCTGTAAGTGCTATGGCAGGGGCTACAGAGCGTCCTTGGTCCCCTGGTAGGTCACCTATCACCAAAGATCAAGTTGAGGCTCTAGCTAGCCTTGTAGCGTCTCTCAGCATCATGTACGGCATTAAGGTAACCCCCGAGACTGTCCTCACCCACGCTGAGGTACAACCAACACTAGGAATCACGCAACGAGCTAAGTGGGATATCACTTGGCTTCCAGGAATGAAGAAGCCTCAGGACCCCGTTGAAGTAGGGAACATCCTCCGAGCAAAGATTATAAAAGAGCTACGTTAATGACTGAACAACTAGAGCGGAGGGTCGAACGCCTAGAGCAAGAACAGGACAAATTGGGACATTCACTTAACCAACTAAACACAACGCTAGCCCTTCTGCATCAGACGGTATCAACGATGGCTGCTAACGAAGAGAAGAAGAAGCAGATGCTAGACAAAGGTATACTTTTTGTTATTGGTGGATTCATAGCTGCGTTTATAGCTTGGATCGTTCGGGGTGGTCTTGGACAATGAAACCTATGTATACAAGATGGTTGTCGTTCCTAACTGGGGTGGCTTTCTCGCTTTTGCTAACCGCTTCGTATCTCCCTGTGTGGACTGTTAAGCCTTACGCTAAGGTCGAGGTACTCGAAGAGGCATGGACTGACCTGGGCTTGATTGTAAGAGCTGTGTTCACTAAGAACGACCAGTGTAAACTAATAGACTTCTCTGTAGTTGCTTTCACCGATGGTATCCCTCGGTACGTGCAGTTCGAAGACCTTGATGGTCTGCCAGAGAATCACGACAGAGAAGCTGGGAGACAGGGGCTAAACATACTAGTCCTTTCAGAATATGATGAACAGGACTTCATTGAATTAAGAACGAGACACAAGTGTGCCGTAGGTGGCGAAGGTCAAGACATAACAGTAACAAAGGTCTTTAGTAGACATGACACCGACTAAGAAAACCTGGGCCAGAGAGACAGCCTTTACAATGTTTCTAGGTTGTGCTCTACTAGCGTACAACGGACAGTCAGAGGAATTGAACATTGTTATTTGGCCTACGACGATCTTTGGTCTTGCCGCTTTTGGTCTCCGTCAGCCTGCTGTTGCTGAGTGGATGCGGCCTAAGCCCTCTTAGTCTACTCACCGGAGGTGGGCCCAACGTAGCTGCTAACGTACAAGCTGGCGCAGAGAACAACCAAGGAATTAACATCAAGACTGGAGCACCCAGTGTCTCCCTTAGACCTAACGCTAGGGTAGAGACAGTAGACCAATCAACAACTAATAATACGAGCGTGGACCTATGGCTAATATTACTCCTGATTCTGGGCTGGTTACTGCCCTCACCCAACGAAATGTCGAGGTGGTTGATGTCCCTGTTCAAGTGGAAGTAGAAAACACAGCAGACGACGAGTACCTACTAGCACCAGCACAAGACTGGTTCGAAGACATAATGGAGCAGTGTGTTCCTGGAAGTGTTGTAATCCTCATCGTCCTTGTACTCTGCGCTAACCCAATCTTTAAGACACTTAACAACTGGATCAAAAGGAATAAGTAATGCCTAAAACAGAACAGAAAAATTCACGGTCGCGTAGTCAACATGACCGTAGCAACGCTCTACATACTCAACTTGCAAACCGTATCCAAAGTTTAAAAGACAGTGGTGCTGACAACATTATGGGTGATTCCCGTGTTCGTTCGCTCATGAACCGTATCGACAGCCTTTCAAGCAGTAGAGAGACAGCTCAACGTAGAGCGACTTCTGGTGGACGTACACCGAGTAGAAGTTCAGGTCTAAGTATGAACAAAGGTGGTCTGGTTAAAACGAGTAAAAAGACAAAACCAAAACAAAAGAAAAAATAATGGCTGAAAAGAAAAAAGACCCAAGACTAGAACGGGCGGGTGTAACAGCTTTTAACAAACCTAAGCGTACTCCTGGGCACCCTAAGAAGTCCCATGTTGTTGTCGCTAAAGAAGGTGATAAGATCAAGACCATTCGCTTCGGTGAGCAAGGTGCAAGTACTGCCGGTAAACCTAAAGCTGGTGAGTCCGACAAGATGAAGAAGAAGCGGGCTAGCTTTAAAGCTCGTCACGCTAAGAATATCTCAAAGGGTAAAATGAGTGCAGCTTACTGGGCTGACAAAGCAAAATGGTAAAAGGAACTAATCAATGACTATCACAGCAGTGCCAGCAGCAACCTGGACATCAGTTACTACAACAACAGAAGACACAGCATTCCAGAACCGTGGTGGTAGTGCTATGTACCTCACCACTGTTGATACGGGATCGCTTGAACTCAACGACGGTATCGCGGTACCTGTTGGGTCTGTTGCCGTTATCGGCACAGGTAAGACTGTTAGTGTCGCATTCCCGCAGGGTGCTGGTTCAGTGTTCTCCATCGGAGTATAACCTATGTCTAACTCAATATATCTTTGGGATAACCTCAGTAGAGGTATATCCGGTTTCTCAGTACTCCCAGAGACTATTGGGGCACTCTCAGTGTACGCAGTGGTAGGTCTCGAGCCTGCCCTCGTTCTTGACTTCGACGATACCTACTACCGCACAGGTGGCACAGATACGGACCTTGTGAGTGCTGCTACTCATGCGCGTGCATCCACAGCCACTTACACTGATGCCAGTGGTATTTTGCAAACTGCTTCTATCAACGAACCCCGCGTAGGCCACCACATCTACAATGGTTCTGCATGGGTAGACGAAGGGTACTTCCACGAGAGTGAAGCACGGACGAATTTGCTGACTTATAGCAGTGAGTTTGATAATGTGGATTGGACTAAAAATCTAAACGTATCTATTACGGCTAATGCAATAGTTTCTCCTGATGGAACAACGAATGCAGACTTGGCAGAGCAAACTGGTGGCACTTTTACAGCCGTCAGCCAACCCATTACTCTAGTTTCTGGCTCTACTTACACTCTTTCTTTGTTTATGAAGGCCAACACCGCAGCCACCGCCAGACTTCGTGTTATCTCTGGGTCAACAGACGCAAACCTTCTTGCCATTGATCTAGAAAATGGAACGTCCTCTTCATATCAAGCTGAAGATTATGGAAGTGGCTGGTTCCGCTATGCGTTAAGTTTTGTTGCTGATGGCACAACGGGTCTTGTGTTTATTTATCCCGCAGATAGCTCCGCCGATTTGGGTAGCACTGGCATCTACGGCGCTCAGGTCGAAGCTGGCTCCACCCCAAGTTCCTACATCCCCACAGCAGGAGCCACAGTCACACGCGCTGCGGATACGCTGACAGTCCCTGCGGCTAACTTGCCGTATTCCGCCACGGCTATGTCTATCCAAATGGAAGGGACAATGACAGGCGTAAGCAGTACATTTGCTAACTGGACTGAAGATGCAAGCAACGGCATACTTATGCAGTCAGGTGCAAGCAACTTTACATTCACGCAAGAGGCGGCAGGTGTTGTTGATACGGTAACAGGCGGCAGCTATACAAGCGGCATCAACGTCCCGTTCAACATCGCTTCCCGTCATGGCTCTACGTTCATCAATGGTGCAGTAGATGGGACAGCACTCACAGCGGACACCACACCAGTGGCTCTACCTGACTTGTTAGCTACGGATATGGATATCGGGTCTACCTTCATGGGTACAATCAAGTTGTTCCGTGTGTGGGCTGATGACTTGACTGATGCTGGCAATGAGGAGGCTACAACATGAGCGACCTAGAGACACCCAAGACAGACTTCTACATCAAGCTGGCATCTGAGGCTGATATGCCTTCGGTGTTAACACCCTTCTATCGTCGTGTGTGGGCTGATGATTTAACAGATGCTGGTATTGCGGAGGCAAGCGGATGTGGTCTGAGTGTGGATTCTGCGTTAAAAGGAAAATAAAGAGATGACTAAGAAAAACCTAACAGACAAACAACAGAAGTTCATTGATGTTCTCTTTGATGAGGCTCAAGGTAACTTCGTTGAAGCTAAGAAGCTTGCTGGTTACAGCGAGAACGTGAGTACTACGTCCATTGTAGAGAGCCTGCAGGAAGAAATTGCAGCTAAGACTACGAAGTTCCTAGCCACTCACGGTGCTCGTGCTGCTTGGGCTATGATGCAGATCATGGATAACCCTACAGACTTAGGCAACAAAGAGAAAATGGCAGCGGCTAAGGACATCCTTGACCGTGCTGGACACAAAGCAGGGGACAAGTTGGAAGTGAAGGTGGACTCTCCACTATTTATTCTCCCCTCTAAGAACGATTAACCTTGACAAGTAGGTGAAAAATGGCTAGAATACAGAAAGAGTTCAAACTTCCTAAGCCAGTTGACACTGTTGATGGTTACGAGTGGCTCCCTGTAGTACGGGTTGGACGTGTTGTCCCATTCGGCTACAAGCAAGACGAAGAAGATAAGGATATCCTGCTCCCAATTCACGATGAGTTGGTTCTCTTGGAGAAAGCCAAGACTTTCTTAAAGCAGTACAGCTACAGAGACGTAGCGAACTGGCTCTCTGAGCAGAGTGGTAGACAAATCTCCCACGTTGGGTTAATGACAAGGGTTAAAAGTGACCAAAAGCGTAAAACAGAACTTACAAACCTCGGCTACCTCACCCAACGCTACAAAGAAGCAGCGGAAAAAGCCCGTAAGATCGAAGAATCCTACCTCGGTCGTCGAAGAGAAGCCGAAGACAGTACCAGCAACGGTTAAAGCACCTGAGTTTGACGTGGAGAAGGCCCAAGAGATTATCTTCGAGGCTACTCCAGGCCCACAGTCAGACTTCCTAGCCTCCTCAGAGCAAGAAGTGCTCTATGGTGGGGCTGCTGGTGGCGGTAAGAGCTACGCAATGGTAGCTGACCCTGTTCGTTACCTCAATAACCCTAAAGCTAACATGCTTTTGGTACGTAGATCGACTGAAGAGCTAAGAGAACTGATTGCAGTCTCCAAACAACTCTACCCTAGGCTATACCAGGAGCTAAGTTCCTTGAGAGGGACAAAACATGGGTTACACCTAGTGGTGCTACCCTCTGGATGTCTTATCTGGACCGTGATGACGACGTTACCCGTTACCAGGGGCAGGCATTCAACTGGATTGGCTTTGACGAGCTAACACAGTGGCCTTCACCCTACGCATGGGACTATATGCGCTCTCGTCTACGTACTGCTAAGGGTTCTGGCCTACCCCTTAACCAACGAGCTACGTCTAACCCTGGTGGACCAGGACATGCTTGGGTTAAGAAGATGTTTGTTGACCCAGCCCCAGCTAATGAAGCTTTTGATGCGATTGATCCAGAGACAGGCGATAAGATGGTCTGGCCTAAGTCCTCTAAGTTCGCTGTAGCTAACGATCTTGTCGGGAAGCCTATGCTTAAGCGTAAGTTTATCCCAGCCAACCTGTTTGACAACCCATACCTAGCTGAAGACGGTATGTACGAAGCTAACCTGCTCTCCCTACCTGAGCATCAACGCCGACAGCTACTTGAAGGTGACTGGGACATTGCAGAAGGCGCAGCCTTCCCTGAGTTCAACCGTAAGCACCACGTAGTAGAGCCATACGACATTCCAGACAACTGGATGAAGTTCAGAGCTTGTGACTACGGCTACAGTTCCTACTCCGGTGTAGTCTGGTTTGCTGTTGACCCCTCTGATGAGTCCTTGGTAGTCTACCGTGAGATGTATGTCTCTAAGGTTCTAGCTGAGGACCTAGCAGACATGGTTAAGGAAGCAGAGTACGGTGAACGCATTCGTTACGGTGTTCTAGACTCCTCCTTGTGGCATAAGCGCGGGGATACAGGACCTAGTATTGCTGAACGGATGATTTCCAAGGGATGTCGTTGGCGTCCTGCAGATAGAAGCAGAGGTTCCCGTGTCTCAGGAAAGAACGAAGTACACAGACGACTACAAGTGGACACAGATACCGAAGCACCACGAATGGTATTCTTCAACACGTGTAAGAAACTTATCGAACAACTACCAAGTATCCCACTTGATAAAAGAAACCCAGAAGACGTAGACACTAACTCTGAAGACCACCTCTACGATGCTCTTCGCTACGGTGTTATGACAAGACCTAGCAGCGGTATCTATAACAGCGACACTGGTACGTCAAGTGTACCAACCCCCTCAGACCCTGCGTTTGGCTATTAACTAATAAGGACTTCTCATGGAAGACTACGAAGACGAAACGAGTATGGACGAGATGAACATGAGTGCCCTTGAGGACACTGATGACGACGGGACCAACACAGACCCTAGTGCAGGTAACGTAGCCGCCTTTGTAACTTCTCGTTTCTCTCGTGCATCTACTGCACGTGACACTGAGGAGACACGCTGGCTACGGGCATACCGTAACTACCGTGGTATCTACGGGCCTGACGTACAGTTCACAGACACAGAGAAGTCTAAGATATTCGTTAAGGTAACTAAGACTAAAGTCAACGCTGCCTACGACCAGATCACTGATGTGCTTCTGGGTTCTTCTCGTTTCCCACTGAGCATCAACCCTACAGTACTTCCTGACGGTGTTGAGGAAACAGTACACTTCGAGACTAACGACCAGATCACCCAAGCTATGGAGGAGTTTGTTCCTCTCCAACCTGGTGAGACTACCTCTGACTTTGCTCGTCGCCTCGGTGGGCTACAGAAAGAACTAGAGCCTGTCAAGGACAAGCTTGTCTCCGGCCCAGGTACTGGTCCTACTCAGGTAAACTTCCACCCTGCAGAAGTAGCAGCTAAGAAGATGGAGAAGAAGATTCATGACCAGCTAGAAGAGTCTCGGGCTAAGAAGCACCTCCGTGCTGTAGCCTTTGAGTGTGCTCTGTTTGGCACCGGTGTCATGAAGGGCCCTTTCACAACCAACAAAGAATACCCTAACTGGGACGAGGAAGGTAACTACGATCCTACGATCAAGACTGTACCTAAAGTCTCTAACGTGTCCTTGTGGAACTTCTACCCAGACCCAGATGCATCCAACATGGAAGAAGCTGAGTGGGTTGTAGAACGTCACAAGATGTCTAAGCCACAGCTTCGTGCTCTTAAGAAACGCCCTTACTTCCGTGACCATGAAGTAGACCTTGCTATGGAGTATGGTCCTAACTACATGAAGGAAGACTGGGAACAGACTATGGAGGACGATGCCCAAGAGGTAACAACAGAACGCTACGAAGTCCTGGAGTTCTGGGGTAACGTAGACATGGAAGTCCTAGAGAACTACGACGTAGAGATTCCAGCAGAGCTTGCTGATGAAGACGAAGTAAGTGTTAACATCTGGGTATGCCATGACCGTGTACTCCGTTTGGTTATCAACCCGTTCACACCTACAGTCATTCCCTACTATGTTGTCCCTTATGAGCTTAACCCTTATAGCATGTTTGGTATCGGTATTGCCGAGAACATGGACGACACACAGACACTAATGAACGGCTTCATGCGTATGGCAGTGGACAACGCTGCACTCTCCGGTAACCTCGTATTCGAGATTGACGAGAACGCACTAGTCGATGGGCAGGACATGAAGATTTACCCAGGTAAAGTATTCCGTCGTCAGTCGGGTGCTCCTGGTCAGGCTATCTTCGGCACTAAGTTCCCTAACGTATCTAACGAGAACATGCAGATGTTTGACAAGGCACGTCAGTTGTCTGATGAGTCTACAGGCTTCCCCTCGTTTGCCCACGGGCAGACAGGTGTTAGCGGTGTAGGTCGTACAGCCTCTGGTATTTCTATGCTCATGTCTGCAGCCTCAGGTGGTATTCGTTCTGTCGTAAAGAACTTCGATGACTACCTGCTAGGGCCGATGGGCAAAGCTTTGTTCTCCTTCAACATGCAGTTCGACTTTGATCCAGAGATTCGTGGTGACCTTGAAGTTAAGGCCGCTGGTACAGAATCACTTATGGCTAACGAAGTACGTAGTCAACGTCTCATGCAGTTGCTTGGTATGGTACAGAACCCAGCCCTTGCTCCATTCGCTAAGCTTGACTATATCATCCGTGAGATTGCTAAGAGCCTTGACCTTGATCCAGATAAGGTTACTAACTCTATGCAACGTGCTGCTGTACAAGCAGAGATTCTCAAGGGTATGCAAGCACAGAACCCACAACCACCACAGGCTGGACCTGGAGGGGCACCAGGAGGTGTAGACCCAACAGGCGCTGGCGGTGGTACCATTGGCACAGGACAAGCTCCTGGCCCAGGTGCCCCAGGCTTCTCAGCTAACACAGGAGAAGGTGGAGAACCAGTATGAGCCTGAAGACCTTAGTCAATAACAAAGACCTTTATGACGACTTCCTTGAGGAGCTTGATCAACGTATCGTTCAGGAGCAACGTGGACTAGAACACGCTGTTGACGAGAAGATGATCTACCGTCACCAAGGAGCTATCCACATGCTCCGTAGACTGAAGCAGCTTAAGGACAAAGTAAATGGCTGAAGACTTAACTAATCAACAGATGATTGACATTGGTCTTATTCCTCGCGGTGATGACTACGGAAGAGCCGACATTAGAGAAGACCGCTTTGGTGATACTGCTGCTTGGGCAGCTAAGGATGCCTGGGAGTCAGCTAAGCAGAACTTCGCTAACCGTGGTACTGAGGAGGGTGTAGCTGGTTCTTTACCTGATGCTGACAGTGCTATCCTGAACAAGTTTGCTCAAGGTATTGGCTACGCCGCAGACATGGGTTTAGCTGGACTAGAGGCATCTGATGCAGCTTGGCGTTACTCTGTTGGTTTAGCCTCTGAACTTATACCCGGGTTAAACAACAATCAGGAGCGAAGGTTTACCCGTGACGTGTCTAGTATCCCTGACGCCTTCATGGGAAGCCCTACAGCGCTAGGTACAGGTGCTGGGGTACCCTCGGCGCTTGAAGCTCGACTTGGCTCTCAGATAGCAGGAGAACGAGTCCTAGACGCTATGCCTACAGACGCATACGACCCTAACCAGATGAACATGTTTGGTACCCGTGGTACGTCTGGTCGGGGTGTAGACCCTGATCGTTTACGCTCTGCGGTTGAGATGAAGAGACAAGGTGTTGACGATAGTATTATCTGGGAAGACACAGGCTTAGAGTGGAACCCTACTCTAAAGGACTGGGAGTTTGAAATAGACTCCTCAGGTCTTAAGTTTACAGACGATGCTTTGCAGAACCTAGGTGCTGACGGTGGTAATGAGGACAGTGCGTTCACAAGACTGTACCGTTCTGTTGATGAGCTAATCTCAGATGATCCTGGTACTAAAGCTAACCCGACTAAGATTGATTTCGGTGAGAGCTTAGGTCAGGTGTTTGACTTTGATGAACTATACTCAGAGTACCCTTTCCTAACAGACGCTAAGATTGTTATGCGGGATGGTTTCGGTGCATCCTACGATGCTGTTGATAACGTCGTTGAGATGGGTCTTGAGACCATGCGCAACAAAGAAACAATGGCTATTGATCCAGAGAACTTCAAGAGTATCCTTGTTCATGAACTGCAACATGGTATCCAGAGTGTAAACTCTATGGCACCAGGCGGCTCTAACAACAGGTGGATTATGCAGAATGATCCTGAGGTCCTTGCTCTAGCTCAGAGCGGGGACGTAGAGGCTGCAAGAGCACTGGCTTTTAATAAGTACCGTGCAGACCAAGGTGAGATTCAAGCCCGTGCTTCACAGATGCGTAGGGAGATGACAGAAGGTGAGCGTAGAGAAACACCACCTTCAGAAACTTACCGAATGGCTCTTGTAGAGCAGATGAGAAAATACCAGGTAGCCCCTGGGCAGAACATGCCTACAGCTAAACGCTGGCAAGACATGCCTAGAGATACAGAAGAACCAGGAAATATATTCCCAGGTGGTGAGGATGAATACTATAGGCGGTTAGAAGAAGGGTCACCAGCCTCTGCAGAAGGTGGTAGTGGTAACTCTGCTCTCTCTATGGAGGAAATACCTCAAGAACTACTAGACCATAACACTCAGGCTAGGACACGTAGAGGTTTGCTTGATAGAGATACTGTATCTGAGGCAGATAACATTCTTTACCGACCTGACCGTGGTTATCGTTTTATCGGTAGTGGTGGTTACGCAGACCTTATGGACAGTGGTGTCATCAGGGCTACTCAAGGGACAAAGAAGAGCTACGACCAACCTTACTTTATGACTGGTAAAAGTTCTGCTCGGTACGGTCATGGTGAGAGTGGTGATTACATGGTTGAGACTCCGCAAAGCTCTGATTGGCGCTTTGACACTAGTGGTGCTTACGCAAGACCAAGCAGAGAGTTAACCCTTGATGATCCTATCCGTGTATTTAAAAGGAATGAAGATGGTTCTTTCGAGGTGGTCTATGATAACATTGGGGACCAGGCCCTACTCCCAAGTGCGACTAGACAGGGTTTTGCCGAGGGTGGTCTAGTGGCTGAGGTATCTAACAACGCTATGGCAGACTACTTCAAGGCAGCGTCTGGCATGATGTCTGAAGAAGAGTTTACTGGTAAGCACAAGATGTCAACCAGAGCATTCGAGAACAAGTTTGAAGAACAGAATAACGTAGACATCTCTGGAGCGGAAAGCTTCACGGAGATTACAGGTACATCCAAAGGAGATAACATGCGTAAGCAGATGAGCTTTTTCAATGAAGGTGGCATGGCTGCACCTCGCCGTGACCCAGTGTCAGGTAACGAGATTCCACTAGGAAGTTCTGCTGAGAATGTCCGAGACGATGTTCCTGCTATGTTGTCTGAAGGTGAGTACGTTGTACCTGCTGATGTAGTACGTTTCTTTGGTGTTAACTTCTTCGAGCAGCTCCGTGACAAAGCCAAGGGTGATATGCAGGAGATGGTCGCTGATAATCGTGTCGGTGGTCAACAAGCACCACAACAAAGTGTGGACCCAGAGATGGTTCAAGCTGTAACACAGATGGCTGAAGGTGGTCTTATCGACTCCGGTAACATCAATCAGTTGATCGACAAGGTTGTTGAATCAGCTAAGACAAACCCAGAGCTTCAAGGTATCTTCCAGAAACGTGGTATCATGATGGCTGAAGGTGGTCTCGTAACTGGTGACCAACCCCAAGGCACATTCAACGCTGCTGATTGGCAGAACGTAGGTGGCTCTTATGGTGTAGGTAATGCTGGTGGCAATGGTGGCTTTGAGTACGTACCTTACACAGGCCCTAACGGTAACACCATGATGGTTCTACATATCAACGGTGCACCTGCTCAGACAATCCCTGAAGGTTTCACCTCGGCTAAAGCTAGCGCAGGTATCAGCCCTAATGCTGGTTCCGGTTCTTATACAGCACCAACACCTCAAGGTAACGATAAAGATCAGTCTATGAACGCTGCTCAACTCTACGCACAACAAGGCCCTGGTGGTCAAGGTGTGCCTATGGGTGAAGCTGGGGGTGCTCTTGCCAACTTCAACTCACCATTGGATGGTCTTGACTTTACGGACTCAGAGTCTGTTGTCGAACACTTCTCT
>Ga0099851_1000598_pt1 | contig 15140 bp, 34 predicted proteins | sample CB_VirMetaG_6_FD_78176 | JGI IMG/M metagenome (GOLD analysis project Ga0099851, IMG submission 78176) | Freshwater to marine saline gradient viral communities from Chesapeake Bay - CB_1508_2 Viral MetaG | ecosystem: Environmental > Aquatic > Marine > Coastal | place: USA: Chesapeake Bay... | reverse complement strand
GCACTCCTCAGGTGTCAACCACTCATCTGTAGCGTGTAGTAGATGCTTACGGATGTACTTCTCTGACTTCTTAGTGAACTTCTTGTAGTGGTTCACCATACGATCACCTGCCATATCGAACTCCTTGATCTTAGCGTGGAGTTCATGTTCCTTACCTTGACTCCCCCAGCTGTACTGATGACTCATCACTGATGTGTTGTGAGTCAGCATTCGGTGTTTACCTGCCATGATCGTAAGAACACCACATGATGCCACTAGTCCGTGACCGATGGTATTCACTGGAATCTCCGACATCATCATAGCGTCGATGAGATGGAAGGCTGAATGCACTGAACCTCCAGGACTGTTGATTACCAACGTGATGTTCTCTGGACACAGTTCCTCTGGCATTAAGTTATACTCAATGATTTGAGCTACTAGTGGCATTACGTTTTCCTGATTGAACTTATCTGTCAAGAAGAGCACACCTGATTCACGTATGTAAGAGCCGGGAGCTTGCAGTTGAGGAGGTGCCGCGGTGACCTTCACTTTCTTGCTTTTCTTTGACTTCTTTTTACCGTTCATGATATCATTAAACATTGTTGATTTCCTTTTCAAATTCATTAAGACGCTTGTAGACGGAGAGTAGTTCGATGATTGTGGACCACGACTTGAACAGATACATCATGGAACCTTCTACACGACCGAAGGCACGGAGGATTTGCTGCATGACACCAAGAGTAATGGCACCACTAACGATAGCTGGAGCAAGGACTACATAACCTACCAACACATTGGCTTGTAGACAGGTCAGTCGTGCTACGTTAAAGATTGCGTATCGTGCGTAGTTTACATAGTGAATCTTCCGTACAGTGTCAAACACCTCGTCGAGAGTCTTGGGACGAACTGTATCCTCGTCTTCTGCAATGACTAGAATCTTACGGTATGCAGCTTCCTTAGCTTGGATGTCGTACTCGATGTTTACCAGTCGTAGTAGTTGACCAACAACAAGAAGAACTACCGTGATACCTACAGACCAGATGATTGCTGATGCTACTAAGCCATAAGGCCACTCACCAAAGAAGGTAACTGTAAGGCCCATTGAGAGGCTCATCAAGATCGGGAAGAAGGCTACTAGAACCATGATGCTTTCTACAAAGGAAACACCAAGACCTTCCATGATACGAGAGAACTTAACTGTGTCTTCTTGGACACGCTGACTAGCTCCTTCAATATGACGAGCCTTATGGAAGAGGTTGTGGTATGTCTCAACCATTGAGGTACGCCAGCGGAACAACCAGTGCTGTGTGAAGAAGCTCACAGAGAGGGCTACAGCGATGTAGATGGCTGCAATGCCACCGAAGGTAGCTAGTTCCCCGTAGTACTCACCTATGGTCACTGTACGGTCCCCTGAGAGGGCTTCACCAATCATGTCATAGAAACTACCAAACCAATCGTTAATCTTTACGTCTAGTTGTACTTGATACCACAGAGTCAGTAGGATACCTAAGCTACCCCCGTAGGCCCATAAGGCCCACTCTTTCGTTTTAAAGAAGTTAAACATGTTGTTTCCTACTCTTTGGTTTCAGGTTGAGAGTCTAAGTCAAGGCTATCGCTAGTCGATAACGTCTGTTGACCCTTTGGATTGTCGTTAGTCTTGATGGACTGGGCAATACCCTCTTCTGCCCTCTTCTTAGCTTCCTCCAACTCCTTAGCTGCTTCCCTTGAGTAAGGGATCACATAGAGTCGATCTTCTCCTGCGTCTGTTAACCACACAATAATTGTATCCTCTGATGTTACTCTGTGGAATACGTAGTTAGCTTCAGCAGGCAGTGCACGGGCGGTTGGTTTACCTACCTCCTCTAGAAAGTAAGTGTAGCCCATTGTGGTAGTTAGAATGAAGATAGGCAGGATGCCAAGTTTGATGTAACTCTTTAACTTAGAAGTGTATGTAAGGGCAGCTGCTGCTAACCCAAACATAACGATTAGAACTATAAGGATTGTCATAGACCACCTACCTTTCTTCGTCCTGTGATTGGTATCTGTACCTCAGTGTTAAGGTCAGTAACCTTCCCGTCCTTGTCAATTACAAAGGATAGGAGAGTACGCTCAGTACGTGGTGTAAGGGCCTCTGCTGTGCCCTCGTAGACCAGTCGGTGTGGTGAGATGGAGCGTACTGTTGTCTTAACGTCAATTGGATCGCCCATCCGTGAGAAGTAGAACACTCCAATGACATACTCACCAGCAGGTAAGTCAGAGAAGTTAGCAATCTCGTAGTTACGCTTGATGACGATACGTTCTCCATTGAGGATGTAGGTATCGTTTGTTGCACCTAGATCGTCCCGTTGGAGTACTACATAACCACCATCTTTGTTGGCGTAGTAGACTGTGTTACCATTCGGTCCTCGTACAAACAGGTCCATGTCTTGAGTAAGCTCACTATCCCACTCGATCTCTACAAACATTCTAACAGGCGGAGTTGTCTGTCCCGTTTGGGACACTGGGTTAATCATCAGGAATGCAATGATGAACAAAGAGGTAAACCCTACCAGTAGGTTGAAGAGTAGATCGACGAAGGCTAGGTTAGACGAATACTTACGCATTCTCATCTTCCAAGATGACTAACTGAAGCTTCATGACGATAGAGCTAACGAGACCAACCAGAGACGTAAGCAGTGCAGTCCCCATTCCTGTGGCTAGACTTTCGATAGCGCCCTTCATTGAGTCTGTGTCTGTTACGTCGATACCCTCAAAGGTCGAGTAGAGAACCATAAGGAACCCAAAGAGTGTGCCTACCATTCCGAGGGAGAGTGTGACATCTGCTAGATACCATTGTAAGTCTGTTCCTTTCTTATCATCTGTTGTGATCCGTAGTCCTACCCAGAAGGAGGAAGCTACCAAGATCGTTAGGTTGATGAGTGAGATGTAAGTGAAGTCGTTGTCTAGGATGAAGTGGTAGCCACCAAAGGGCACTAACACAGCGTAGAGGCTTACGAGTAGTACAACTTCCGTAGTCCAGAACTTCCAGAACCTTAGGTTAAGGTGCATTGTTATCTCCTCCTTGCATGAACAACATGAACCGTGCTGAGTCCCAAAGGTGCTCTTCGATCCATGCGTCATCAATCTCGTTGTTGTCTAGGTAGTCAACGATGTTGTTCTCTTCAGATCGTGCGAAGAATGTCATCAGGTCTTCTGTACTGGTAAAGACTAGGAACTCCTCAGGTGTAGTAACTGCACTGATGATATAAGGTAGTTCAACCTCAAAGCCATTCTGAATGAAGAAGATAGCTGTGCGTACACCGAACTGCTGACCACGAATGATTAGCATTAGTTTGTCGATATCAACCATGTTCTCATCAGTGACATACATGTTGTGGAACCCAAGGGCACCAAGGATGACATAATCTTTAGCTCCAATGAACCCGATAGCACAAGCACTAAGGCAGACGTAGCCCCTTGGGACAACAGCTGTAATGTCGTGGTTGCTCAGTACGTTTGCGAGGTTGAAGCCTTCGTAGGCCAAACCACCACCAGAGACCATACCAACTTTAGTGATTGTAGGGTTAGCTGTTAGGAAGTCGTCGAGGCGTTGTGCTGTGCCTTCAATGATGTCTCCAGATAGAATGATTACGTCTTCCTCAGGTAGGTTGATTACTCTAAGCTCTTCTGATTTAGCAGTAGTAGCACATATGATACCAATAATGAGGATTGCGTATACTGCAATTGTCGGTTTAAAACTTGGCATTTGATTTCCTTTCTTGGTTACAGTTTCTCTGCATAGAACACTCGAACCCATTGAGCACAGATACCTGATCGGACGATGTCGTCTAAGGTAAACTCTACGATAGGTACTGGAAGCATGTGCTTCTTTGCGAGGTGAGTGATCTTTGTGAGCCCATCACCTTCTTTGAGGTCTGTCTGTTGAATGTCGCCGTTCAGTACGATGGTCGATCCTTCACCTACACGAGTTAGTAGCATCTTGAGTTCGTGTGTGGTGATGTTTTGAGCTTCATCGCAGATGATGAAAGCATTGTCGAATGAGCGTCCACGCATAAGCGCTAGAGGCGCCATCTCGATATTACCGTTCTTGATTCCTGTCTCTACTGCGCCTTTACCAAGATGCTTGTTAAGGACTTCAAGTACCGGCATCGCCCACGGTGCTGCTTTCTCTTCAAGACTTCCTGGGAGATAACCCATTTCTTTGCCGACTGAAACCATAGGACGTGTGATAATGATTCGGTCGATCTGTTTTGTTGTGTATAGATCTGCTGCACAGGTTGTTGTTACGTAAGTCTTACCAGTACCAGCAGGACCAAATACAATTACCTGATCTGATGATTTGATAGCTTCGATTAGTTTCGCTTGGTTGTCGGTCGATGGTACAATGCCTGATGTTGTCTTCTTAGCGGCTCCTTTGTATGTTGTTGCGCGCTTAGTTGTTGCTTTCTTAGGGGCTTGCTTTACCACGATACGTTCTCCATTGATTGTTGTTTGGTGTCAGATAGGGGAATTGAACCCCTCAATAGCGGTGCTACTGACGCCTAGGGTAGCTTTTGCTATTGGCAAACCTGCTCTGACATTGGTAGCCACGTTAGATTACACTTGATAGCTTGCCATGGTTGTCGGCATGGGCCGGAGGTTTCCAGCCTGTGGGCTTTCGTAGATCTGGTAGACCTAGTGTGTTTGGTCGACCGGGTTTGACGCCTACTTCTTTAGCCATGTTGGCTGTGAGGACTTGGTTCCAAGCTTCACTCACGTCTACACCTGCGATATCAAGAGTACCGATAGCGATGACGATCAGGTCGATCAAGCCATCTACGAGTTCCTCTGCATCACTTTGGAGGAATGCATTCATGGTTTCACCAAACTCTTCGTTCAACATACGCATTCGGAGCCGCATGAGTTGTTCGAGTTTGTCGGGATTTGCATCGATCCAGTCATGTACTTTGTATTTGTGATGCATGTTCTTAATGTCTGTCACGAAATCATTTGACATTCTTCTTACCTTTCTTCTTGATTGTAGGCTGTGTAATAGTAGTAGTATCTTGGTTATCCACCCAAGCAGCGTACATTGCGGAATAGTTGATCAGATCAACAAGTGAGTCTGATAGTGACTCGAAGTTCTGTGAGCCACCTTGTTCAGCTACAGAGCGAATCCGCAGCATCTTTGTGTGCAGCATATGGATATACGATTGATGTCCGAATGGAAAGTAGTCTTCTTCTGTGAACTGAGAGCCTTGATAATCTTTAGACTTTCGCTCTTTCAGCTCAATCGCTTCTTTCATGATATCGATTGCTGTTTTCATGTTTTGTTTCCTTTGAATTGTATCCGTCCCTTATAGGGAACTGGGGCTCTGAGTTTGCTGAGGGATTATATCCTCTAGCGCACGCTCGCAAGAGCGGGCGTTCTTCCTTCCTCTAACATGTATAGGATATATTATGACAGAAAAGACACCTAAGAAGTACCCTGCTGGTACTCATCCTAATTCTCTTGCTGCTTTGACGCAGACTTGGGATAGTGATAAGGCTCGTGATGCGCAGCTCAAGTCTGCAAAGGCTCGCACTGAGAATGCCAATCGGCGTAACGAGATTCGTGCAAAGCTTAAGTTGCTCAAGTCTATGGAGGCTGAGCTTCGTGAAGATAAGCTAGATTCTGTTGACGTTCTCCGCTTGATTGCGTATGACAAGATGGAAGATGGCGATATGGACACCGCTATTGAGATCTTCAAGAGCATTGCTGAGTTCGAGAAGCCTAAGTTGGCTCGTATTGAGAGCAAGATTGAAGAGATCAAAGCAGATACACTGACTGATGAAGAGCTCATGGAGCGCATCAAGAGTGCCTTGAAAGATTAATGCCTCTTGTCGGCACATAAAACCGTCTTGTCGGCACTTAAAGTACCTCAGAGAACCCTATATGGGTCCTCTGGGGTTTTTTATTAGGATTGCTCAAGGTAGTCGATAGTCTCTACTAAGAGTTCTATCACGTCGTCTGGGTGCATTTCTTCTTCTGCATCTAGGTCTATGAGCAATGCGCCATCATCCGATATTGAGACTACCAACGTGAACATGGTGTTTGGAGCAACCATAGTCGTTTGAGTACCACATCGTTTGATGTTGTATTCAGACATCTGGTTGCTCACCAGTCTCAGCGTTTGACAGCGATGCGCTTACATCCATGTCTTGTAGAGTGTAGCCAAGTAATACGAATAACTCTTCTGCTTCTACTCGTTCCAATGCGAGTTCTGAACCTGCGATTTCAAGCACTACGGTTCCGTCTGCTTCATAATACGTGTTGATCATTCTGTTTCCTTTTCAGTCTTGTTGTTATCTAACACTTTGCATTCGTTGCAAATTGCTTCTTTCACGTCTATATGGAAGCCCATCAGCCGGTGGCATTTACAACATTCTATAATTATGTGTTTTCTCCAATTACCTACTGACATTCTGTTTCCTCTAAGTATGTTTCGACTTCATCGAGTCCTTCTGCAAGCTCTGATATGCATGTGAACGTCGCTTCAGCCAGATTGTTGTGCTGAGTAATCAGCTCGTCTTGTTTCTTCGAGATTACGTAGACGTATACTGTTTGTATTGCTATTACAATAATCATGATCGTCATTACGAGTTCCATGCTTTTTCCTTTTTGGTTAACTGTATAGCTCGTATTGCTGCCAGTCTTTTATTTGGTTCAACTCAGTCTTGTAACGTTCCACTCGTTCTCCGTAGTGGCACAGCTCTTCACTAACATAGGATGGGCGGCACCCATGACCGTGCTTTTCGATCAGGCTGTCTACTCGTCCTTGGTTCAGTGCAATCATTCGTTGTAAGGATTCGATCTGTGCTTGTGTTTCGTCAGTCATTCTTCTTATCCTCTGCTACCTCAGTGCCACCATGCGTGAAGTCATCACGATCATGCTTGTTGCCGCCTTTGCCGTTAGCGTCTGAGTTGTCACCCTTTGGTTTGTTGTCGTTCTTGCCTTCATTGTCATCACTTGATGGTGTCTCAGGATCACTTGGAGGCGTTTCAGGATCACTCGATGGTGTCTCAGGATCACTTGATGGTGTCTCAGGATTACTTGATGGTGTCTCAGGATCACTTGGAGGTGTCACAGGAGGTGATGTAGGGTCTTGAGGTGGTGAGGGTGGTGTAACGTCAGCTGGACGCTCTGTGCGGTCCTTGTTGTCGTTACTATGATCCCAGTCGATTGGCTGTGCTACGACTACAGTAGGTGGTGCGACACATATGTCTTCTTGTGTGCCGAACTTGCTCCACTCCTGTGCCTCACGGTCACAGATAGTAGTAGGCTTTGCGCATGCACCGAGTAGGATTACTGCTGTTGTTGCTGCGAGTAATGCTTTCATTCTTTTATTCCATTCTGTTGATTTGTTAGTTCGACCCATGCAGTGATGTTTTCACTTACGTCATCGCATGGGTCGTCTTGATGTTCTTCAGTTAGGCCTTCCATTACTCTTCCTCATCTGGAAATAACTCTGGGTAGTCTTTTACTAGGTGCGATGGGACGTACACACCGCAATCTGATACAGTTACATAGTCTACATGCCAGTCCTCTTCTAGGTCTTCGATATACACTGCATCGTCCATATGTACTAGCATCGTGCGGTCTCCACCGGGGTTTCCTGTGTAGTAATATGCTTCGACTACTTCATCAATTGGTAGTATCACGTCGTTTTCAGTTAGAACGTAGCCTTGTTCGAAACAGTACATACATACACATCGATCGCCTACATCGACCATATCGTCTTCATTTACAACATCAGCGCATTCTTCGCAGTATACTCCGTCCGATGTGTATCCATCTGTTGATGCGAACTTGATTCTACCATCCCAACATAGTTCGATCCATTCAGAGCCTACTTCTTCACCACGGATATCACAGTCCATATATGGGCCCACTTGGCCCTCTGCGGTGTTTATTTGAAGTACTAGTAGGCCTTTCCAATCTTCTTTTGGTAGGATGAATTGGCTTTCCAGATGCTTTTCTAACTCGTTAATAGATTGCTCGCAGACTCCGTAGATGGGAGCACTTGTTCTATCTCTTCCTTCTTTGTTGGAGTAGATTACTCTTGCAGCGATTTTACCATCAGTTGTTTCTAACCATGCTACTTTGAAGTCACCTGATGCGAAGACTTCTGCTGGAGACATATCTTCTCCTTCAACTTCTGATTCAACCTTTATTGCGTGCATGCAGGATGTTGCTAGTGCCTTGCGGCGTGAAGCATTCTTTACATTGCGGTTTTGAGCACGTGTACCGCAGTATGCACGGCGGAAGTCCTTGCGAGTTTCACCTTCTTTCAAGATGAACTCGCGTGGTAGGTTCTCTTGGATCCAAGCTTCTGTTAGGCTAGAGATTTCCTTTTCATCAGATGTTTCTAGCATGTGTTTGAATGCACGACCTGGTTTCATTGCTGATCTACGGTTCCGTTTGCGGTCTGTTGCATTTCTGAACAGTGAGATCTTATCTTCCAAAGGTTCTGGTGAGTGCATAGTAACTGCGCTTTTTGCTCGTACGTATCCATTGACTTTTCTCATCATTAGATCTGAGACCAGCGTTTGTTTCTCATATCGATCACGCGATCTTTCTAGCAGACGTTGAGCCATTTCGTATGCATTACCGTATTTGCTTTTTGGTACATCTTTGGCTTCTGTTACTGGAATTGTTACTTCTGATATATCTGCACGTTTGTTGATATTCAAATTCTCAAGCAACAGGTCTTCTTGTATAGACATGCATGTTTCGTTTTCAGCGCTTGCATAGCAGATGCTATACCGTTTTACTGAGGTGAACCCACTGTACATCTCGTGTACTGCTAGGATCTCGCATAGAGTGCCTTGTGTTAGCACGAAGTCTCCGATATTGATCTCTGATTTATTCGATTCCATCGTGCTAACCCTTTCTGAGATTAGTTTAGTTGCATAAGAATTCTAGGTCTTCGAGTAGTTCTGTTAGCTGAGTTGAGACATCTGTTCCATCCGCATAATCACCTTCTAGTTCTAGGTCGACTCCAGCACAGTCATCGCCGAAATCTAAGTATAGACGAAATGCTAGTGATTCGTAATCTGTGATGTTTTCATAGTCAAACATTACAGCTCCTTCTTCACTCTCGAACCACCCTGAGATGTATGTTGTGTCAGCCATTTTGTGTTCCACTTGCGATTTTGAAGATTGTTTCACGAGCTTCCCTTACGGAGTCTCTGCAGTATGTTACGTTTTCCCAATCTGTATCATCTTTGTCCATTTCGGCTTTGTGGAGCCTCGTGTACGTCTCAATGTAGTTCATTGCTTTGAACAGTTCTTCTGTTTGATCATAGGTCATGTTATTGCGCTTTCTTTACTATTTGTTCTACAAAGAACTCCATGTCTTCGTCAGTGCCACCATTGTATTTCTCTAAGTAACTTACAATGTTTTCATATGTACCGCTTAGTTCGATTAGCGGGTTACCGCCACCGGGACCTACTAACTCTATGATTTTTGCTTGTAGTTCGAATGGCTTGATGAAGTCTGCTAAGTCTCCGAAGGTCATTTCATGACTGAAGTCTAATTGGATGCTGTTTGTCATTTACTTTGCTTTCTTTTCATTCATATCGTAGTTAGTTACAAGGAGGTTATACATCATCATCGCTGCAGTAGTGACGTACGGATCACTAGCTGATTTGATCCATGATTGTAGATCCTCCATGGAATCAGGAGTTGCGAATAGGTTGATTGGCTTTAGGTCTGTGTTTGTCATAACTTATTCCTTTATGAGTTTGATCTTATTTGAACCAGCTGATGTGCGTGGTTCCTGTATGTGACACACGTACTTCATATCCGAGGTCCATTAGTTCTACGATTTCATCACCACTTGCCTGGAAGCGCACAAACGTATTGCTTTGTCCTTCGTTGTCAGCTGCTAATACTATCGCTTTTTCGATGTTTTTCATTCGGGCCGCTGCTGTTAGGTTTTGAGCGTCTTCTGCTCGTGTCATTTTGAATACAGTCATGATTTCTACTCCTCGTCCTTCTTTTCATCTATTAGTTGATCGAACGTCGGTATTAGCGTTTCTACCATTTCTCCTAGAGTCACGAATGCTACTGCTAGATCGTTCAGTGAACATGATCCTGTGTCTGCTAGATCTGTTAGGATAGCAATGATGTACTCCACTTTCTCCAGATCGATATCTACTGCGATAACTTCTGGTTCTTTATCTAGGTTCTTTTTCCGGCTTGATAGGTTGATCACGTTTGACATCATTGCTTCCTTTTCTATTTAAGGTTGTACTTGAGTTCCATTGTCTTCGTATAATCTTCGCTACGGTACACGTCGAAGTAACGTGCATCTTTAAGCAGTGTATCATATGAGTATGGACGACGAGGACCACGTGGACGTACACGTAGTTTTAGAATTGATCCATGCACTTGACCACATTGTTTATGTAGTTCTCGTACTTCTCGATTGTTCCGACGAATGTCCTCACGTAGTGCATTTACATCTTCATCGTATGGGTTATTCGTGCTGCCGATGTAGCCAGTTGTTCGTGCTGAGTCTTTTTTACATGTCTTATATTGCATTGGTTATCCTCTTGTTCCGATTATGATAAACTTAATAAGCATTACGAATGGTATTGCTAACAGGATCAAATCACCCATTATGAACTAGCCCCACGTGACCTGGGTATACGTGAAGTGATGACACGTTCCACATGATTTTGCCAACGTAGTTGTCAGTGTCGTCAGCTAGTTGTTCTAACACGTGTTTCTGCCATGCGTAGTCATTGTTGTATCCGAATACTGCGTCATTCGATCGCATATAGACATGAGCATCTAATACATTATCATTACAGTGGTACTGGACTGCGAAGGTACAGATATGATCGCTCATACCTTCGAAGTTTGCTTCGTCGTGGATAGTAGGACGCGTGTAGTACATCACAGCATGTCGTGTATTGCTGTTTTCTTGCAACTTATCGCGACAAGTGATGTATTGACGTTTGTTTTCGTATGAGTAGATGCACCACCCGTAGTTGGAATTGATCAATCCAGTGTCTGAGGATACCTGCTGCCAGATATCGGGTACTTTAGGGTAGTATTTAGCGATGTCGTTTACGTTACGTGACTCTGAATTGTACCATTGAAGTTCCGCTTCTACGTACTTCTCGTTGATTTTACCGAAGATTGACGGTTCATCTGCTTCGAATGACACAGATTGGATCTCCAGGGTGCCCTTGGAGTAGATGTTGTGTTCCTTTAGCCTGATGAATTCGTTACGGATATCTTGTACTTTCAAACGTTTCATGCGCATTCCTTTGCTTTTATACTACGTCTTGTCGGCCGATGAAAAAACCCCACCACCTCAGAGACCATAGGGAATCTCTGAGATAGTGAGGTCGTTCGAGTTTAGAACAAGTCTGCTGCTTCGGACTCTGCGGATGATGTGGACATTACGTCGAAGTCCATGTCAGCACCACCACCGGCATACTCTTCCAGCTTTGTTACTTGAACAGCTGTGAGAGATGTTGTGATACCTTTACGACCAGCGTATTCATACGGAGCCATCCATACGATTACGTTACCGCGGGATTCATTACCGATCTTACGACGGTCTGCTGCAGCGATTGGCAACTTCTGAGCGTCTACAACACGAACAGGCTCCATAGGAGTTCCGTCTTTAGTTACAGATTTACGACGAAGTGAGACAGTGAATTTGCCGTCTGCTTCTTTGACGTTCAGACCTTCTGATTTCAGTTCAGCTGCTTTAGCTGCATCAGTAGTTGCGATTTGGAGTTCCCAGTTTGGTTCACCACCGAATGGGTTTGCCGCTGGAGTATCGAGACGTGCCCAGTTGAGTTCGACATCGGTGATGATAAGGTTCTTTGGTTGAGTAAGCATAGTGATATCCTTTCAAGATATATTAATTGAATTCTTTCCAGAGCACGCTCGCAAGAGCGGGCTTCTTTCTTTCTTCTACAGCGCTACTTATTATGCTGTTTCGCTAAAGTATTTGACCACGCATACACTTTCGAATGCATTGAAGATAGGATCTGATGTTTCTAGATCTGCTAACACTGAATTCATCGATTCGCCCGCGTACTTGCTTGCGACTACGTATGTTACTTTGATATCAGTGTTTGCAAGGAGTTCTTCTCTCTGAGCACTTCCTTCTGGGCTTAAGAGATAGTCAACTACGTCATCATATTGGATTCCACCTGAAGCGACAACTGTTTGAATGAATGCATCGATCATGCAGTCACCTAGTGGTGCGTCTGCTTTTGCAGCTGTTGACATTGCAATTACGATTGCTGCTGTTGTTAGTAGAGTTTTCATTTGATCAGTCCTTTCAAGACTTAATTATAGTCCTAACTTTCTTAGTCTATCGACTAACGTCTGTTTGATGTGGTATTGCTGTATGTTTAGTTGAGACATTGCTTTGAACTCTTTGATGCTCTCTGCTCTACCGTTACGCATGTAGTAGTGGAACATACACCGTATTGCGTATCTTCCTATACTACATGACTTCAGTAGTTTTAAGAGCACCGTCGGTCCTTTCTTACCGAGTAGACTTCTCCTCACTGTTCCTATTACGATATGTTTCATCATAGCTTTCCATGTGTTTGATTTGTGCTTTGAGTTCCATAACTTCTTGACGAAGCATGTCGTATGTATCAAGGTAATCTTGCTGACCTGTCTCTACATACATCCTATCACAGACCCCAATCTTTCGAATGAGGTCCATGATGTAGTCTTGATAGTGCTGACGGATCCTACTCATATGAGTCACCATACAGTTCCATTGCTAGTTCGATACGTAGTAGATCACGAGCCATTGTATCAAGCTGCGCTAGTTCGTATTCGATACCTGATTCACGAAAGTCTGCATCAAGTTCATCGATCAGTTTGTTAAGTACTTCTTTCATTAGATGATTCCTTTTATTAAGATTACAGTTCCCGCCATGATGAGAAACATCAGACAGATAGTAGTTACGTCGACCAGCATCCACTGGATACGTTGGTTACGGTCTTGACGTTTACGCTTTTCATAAGTGGTCATTGGTTTACATCTCCAAATGCGTCGTCAGCAGCATCGCATTCGAGGATGTGTTCGTATGCTTCATCGATGCTGTACGCGTCTGTGAAGTTGTATGTTCGGTCGTAACCTAGTTCTTTGACTACTATTGAGAATCCTGACACTTCGGTTTTAACTTCAAACCATCCCTTGTCTATTACTCTTGACTGACTTTTTAGTTCTTCAAGTTCAGTCATTGCTGGTTCTGCAATAGGATTTTCTAGTTCCAGTACATACGCATCGAAGCTTTCATTGAATGCTTTACTTGCTTCTAGTTGCTTCTTTTCAGCTTCTTGTCGCAATGCCGTTGTCTTGACTAACAAGTCCCAGCTTTTATCACGAATAGCCTTAAGTTCTAATTGTTTACGTGTCATCTGTGTTATCCTTCCATCCGATAGCGTTTTCAAAGCCATCCCAATTAAGTACTTCTGCGTTGTCTACTGAGTAACACCATAGAGGACAGGTGTCATCCCATATGATAACCAGCCTCCATTTGATAGAAGCTTTATCTGTTATGTCCGTCAGGATCTTCATTGTATTATCCTTTCAAGACAATAGAAGTAGAAGTACGAGAGATGATAGTAGCCTTAGATTCCTGAAGATAGATATCAAGGTTAGCATTAGAGATAAGACCCATGCTACGGTCATTGAGGATTACTTGTACCATTGTTTGTCCTTTCATAGACATTAGGTATTAAACCATACTATGATGGCTGCTGGTAAGATGATTGACAGTGCTAAGACTGACAGTGCAAGTGCAATAGACATTAGATATCCTTTCAATATACACTATATTCTCATTGAGGACGCACGCTCGTGCGGCCTTCTTTAACCAAATAGGTATACATGCAATACAAGTAGAAGCTATGTACTGCATGTATGATTAGATTAGTGGACGTAGAGGTTGGTTAGCAGAAGATGTACTTGGTCATTGAGTAAGCACTCGTTGATTTGCATTGTGACTTTTGAGTTTAGAGGAATAGTGTGATACTCAGACGGTGGAATAATAGTCTCTTTGGCTGAGTATACTTCTAACGTGTTATGGTAGCTGCATTGCGGATCAGAAGTTACTGTTGAGCTTTGGTTATGAATGAGAGCTTCAGCTGGTTCAGACATTACAATTTTATACATTGGATATGCTAAATGCGAATGCACATGAGTGGTTAGCCACTGTTCTTCATGTGGTGACACGTTTATGGTTAGCACTTTATTGCTTAACGATAGGCTGTTAAGACTAAACACGTTTGGGTGAATATAGCTGATTTGCTGTGTATGAACTAACTGTGTGAGCTTAGACATGATATACTACTTTATATAAGAGGAAAGGATATAGATAATTGCTGTAAGGAGCACGCACGCTAGTGCGGGCTTACTATCTTCTCTATCTCTCCCATATACTGGTGTTACATGGTACTACAAGACTCTTACAGATAGCTTACAGTATACATACAGATAGCTTACAGTATACCTACCACTCTTATAGATCCTATAGACTTTATAGATACCTATAGGTGTTTACCCCCACCCACAATCACACTCCCCTATAAGGGACGGATACAATCAGGGTCATTGAGAACCCATGAAGAACCTACTTAGAACCTACTTAGAACCTGTGAAGACCATTGTCCCCAAGGTCCAACCAACACCTCCCAACCCCCTTCCCCAACCTCCTTCTACCTAAGCCTGAGTAAGGATAGACTATAGGTACTACCAGTACCCTCATAGGAGCACGTACTAGAGCCACAGGGGAGCCCATAGGGAGCCTACCTGGAGCCAGGGTGAGGTGAGGGCAGAGGATGCGCATAGAATTAATGAGGGGGCACTGAAGTTTATTAAGGGTACTATATATAAACCTTACTTTACAGACCCAGTCCCAGCGCAACCCAACAAAACACAATAGCAAAACCAACAAAACACAACAGCAAAACCAACAAAACACAACAGCAAAACCAACAAACACCTTAACAATCCTCCCAGCCCTACCCGATTCCCTCCCCAGAAATGGATTCTAGAGGAATTATAGGCCCCGCCAAACTTCTACAAGCATTCACCCAAACCTAAAAAGGTAGCAAGTAGGGGGCTAAATGGTGTTTTAAGGGTC
>Ga0099851_1000592_pt1 | contig 15206 bp, 19 predicted proteins | sample CB_VirMetaG_6_FD_78176 | JGI IMG/M metagenome (GOLD analysis project Ga0099851, IMG submission 78176) | Freshwater to marine saline gradient viral communities from Chesapeake Bay - CB_1508_2 Viral MetaG | ecosystem: Environmental > Aquatic > Marine > Coastal | place: USA: Chesapeake Bay... | reverse complement strand
GTCGTCTGCACGAAGTGCTTCATCGACAGGTCGGTCCGAACCTTGGAAACGGCCTTCTTCTTCAACCGCTCGGATTCCTGCTCGGGCGTTGCCCCTCCGGGGATCTGCCCGGCGGCGTCGATGCGGAGCATCCTCCAGTACCCCGGTTCCTCCGCGGCCTTTTCCTGCCTGGCCCATTCCTCCTGGGATATGGTTTCGTCCTTCGCGTAGTTCTGTAGAAATTTCATTGCCACCGGGACAAAGGACTCGGCGTCCTTGTATCCAGAAAGCTTGGCTAGACGGCCTATGTCCGCATCCGGAACGCCGGACACTTCGCGTAGCGTATCCTCTATTACGGTGTGAAGCCCGGCGGTGTCCCCCGCTGCCATGTAGCTGTTGGCGGAGTAGTACGCCTTGGTGCGGTCCACTTTCGGAGTGTTGTTCGCCTTTGCCAAATCATCGATAAACTGGCGTTTGTCTTCCGGAAAGCTATCCCTGTTCCTGATGAGTAGGTCTAGCCTTTCCCGAGTTAGGTTATCTGCCACTTTGCGCTCCTTCGTTTACCGATTTCAACATTCCCTCCAACCACATCCGGTCTTCCTCGCTCGTACCCTCCGGAAGGAATATTCCCGATTCTGTTTTTGTTTCCGTCTGGTTGTTCATCCCCTGGAGACGATCCATCCCTGCCTTCAACCAAGTGTTGTTTGTTTCGCGGGTCATCTTCTTGTCGGCCATGTACTGGAGAGGCGCGAACACCACTTCGTTCAGCAACTTATCCGTGGCGGAAGGGTCAAGCCCTTTCTTTTCGGCGGCCTCGACTGTGCGGTCGTATAAATCCAGCCACTCTCCAAGTTTAAGCGATGCCTCCCCTGTGGTCGTTACCGTTCCTGTCGTGCTCATCTCCACCTTGTTCGGTCCCTTTGTGAAGGCGTCCCTCCCTTTGTAGTGGGCCTTGCTGAAGGATGAAAAGATCCGGAGGTAGTGCCCGTTCCGGCTTCGGGTTGTCGGGGATAGGAAAGGGGTCTTGGTCTTTTCGGTGAAGGTGCTGTTTATCTGGGACAGAAGGGAAGCTACGCCAGGATCATCTGCCTTTAGATTGTTGAGGTTGTACGCCATCACCATGCGCTCGGTGTAGGTGTAGTTACCTGGGTTCGTCGCCATGTCTATGGCCGAAACAAATGTGTCGGGGGTCAACTGCTTGGGAGGAAGGTTCTTCTTCTTTATCTCTTCAAGCTCAATCGCATATCTATCATACATCGCCTTTCCGATGACCGGGTCCCCATAGTCGTTTATGAAATCTTCGAGAGGGGGCTGGTACAGAGGGTCTCCGGATCGGACAATCTTCTCCTGGATTCGTGCATCCCCCCGGCGCGTCCGTTCGTGGGCCTCGGCCTCGAGCCGACGCTGCTGGCTTATCTTTGCGTTATCCAGGATCTGCAGCTTGATCTTCTGGTCGTCCGAGGGCTCTTCCCCGTCACCCACGCCGATCACCATCTCCGCAGCATCGAACTCCTCCGCCTTCACAAACTTGTCGAACCGTTGGTCGTTGGCGGACTTCAAGGTCTTTTCCCATGCGAGATCGATGGATTCCTGGGTGCTGCCATTCCGCTTCATGTAGGCCCGGAAGGAATTTTCAGCGGACTTTAGCGATTCGTCGCTGCTGGTGGTTACCCACTCCTGCAGCTGGCTCTCCGCGGTAAGTTGCATCTGCTGGATCTGGGCCGACTCGATCTGGGCCTGCTCGTGCTGGGATGCGCGTTGCTTGAACAATAGCTCCTTCGGCTTCCAGTTCTGCATGAAGATGCGTTGCTGCCTCGGGGTCATGTCCTTTGTTATGTCGGCGGCGATAAGGTCCAGGGACCCTGCGTACGCGGTCGACGAACCTATTGCAGCCTCCCCGTTCCTCTGGGCGAGTGCGTTGTACCCTTCTATGTCCTTTGCACCCGGAACACCTTTCCGTCCATTCAACGCCCACTCGTGCGCTTCGTTGTAGGCCTTCTGGGCCATGAAGGTGTCATTGCGCTTCTGGATGTCATCGATGTCCTGTCCGAGGGACTTGAATGCGTCTCCAACCCCTGAAAGCGCCTGGGCTTCCAATCCACCAAAACTTGCCGCCGTGGCACGCGGGGCGGACAACGATCCGCTAGGTGCCACCTTCCTTGTAGGTGTAACAGGCATTATCTCACCCCTGGGTTGTTCCGTTCATACCACATGTTGGACACGGTCCCGGCACCGGACAGGAGGCTTCCCCCGGCACCCATCGCCCCGGCCCGCTTTGACGCCCGTCCCTGGGCCCGGTCGAGCACGCCCTGGTTCCTGATACCGGACACCCCGCGCGCGGTGTTCATGTCGATCTGGGCGCGGTCGAGTATATAGTTTTCGAGGAGGTCGTTTTCCCAATCCAGGGAAGATCCTGTGCCTACCCGTACACCGGAGGCGGCGGTGTCCGCCCTCCCTGAAGCCCGTTCCCTGGCATAGAGAAGGCCAAGCTGCTCCTTCTCATCCCTGGCCTGGGCCTCAAGATCCCTTGCCTGCAGCTCCCCCATCTGGGCGTTGTACTCCGCAGCGGCTGCGGCGGACTGCCCCTGCTGGTATTGCCCTATCGCGGTCATGGCCATCCCGGCCCCTGCCAATATCAATACTGGTTCACACATTATACTGTCCTCATTTCAAATCTATGGAAGGGCTTGCCTTCAACTCCGAATGGTTCGGGCTTAAAAATAGTGAACCCGCACCACTCCAGCCACTTGATGCTGGTAAGGTTGCGCCTATCCACCCAGTTTTCAAGCAGAGAATACCGATCCTTCATCTTCGCGACGTAGTCCCTGCTCTGCTTCAGGAATGTTGTCTGTATGTCCTCGAGCTTGTCGGTGGCCAGCAACCAGGGGGAACCACGGTCCGGGAACCCCGGGGCTTCGCCTACGCCGAACAGGCCTATCGCCTCCTCGCCAAGGCGGATGGTCCATTGGAGGGGGGAACAGGACAGGGAATACTCCAGGGCCTGAAGGGGCATGGCGTTGCGGGAGGCCCAGATCTCGGCCTTGTCGGAGTTCCTCATGAACAGCGCGACATGGACGGCGTCCCCTTCGCGGACTGAATCGACGTATGCCTTAGTATTCACCGGGGTCCACCTCTGGAATGTGCGATAATATCGTCACCGGGAGGGGGTTGTCCTGCCGGACATGGATGCGTCCGTTCGTGTTCCAGTCCGGGCGCAGCTGGATCTTTTTCTTCCCGGTGATCATGTTGGTGGCCTCGTCGTAGTCCTCGTCCGTGCGGTCCTTCATCTCGATTAGGTTGTCCGTGTCCGGGCCCACCTTTATCCCCCGGGTGTTTTCGAGGGAAAGAACAACCTCGTTTATCACCTTCAGACTGCCGAACCCGGTTCCGTCCTGCAGCGAGTAGTCCACGTCTAGCGTCTCGAAGTCGGCTGTTACCGGGAGGCCTATGTGCACTTTCGAATATTCATGCGGGAGGGTAACTGCGCCCCCTTCGACGACAAGCCCGGTGATGACGTTTCCGTCCGCCAAGGCAACGACGGTTTCGCCCTCCAGGTGATCAAGGCCGGAAAATTCGTCCGCCGGGGCACCATCATGGCTCAACGCGCTGTCCATGAATATGGAATCCTCGAGGGAGTTTCCAGGAAGGCGTTCTGAAATATATTCCGTGTAGTAGACGTACGACCCGTTGATCGTCCGCTTTACCGAAAAGTAGACATCGTCCACCTTATTCCCGCGGATGGAACACACCGAACGAAACTCCCCGTCCGTGTCAGCGGTGGTCCAGGCGACGACATCATGCTCCCGGAGGTAGGTTAGGATATTCAAGGTTCCGCTTTCCATGACAAGCCACAACCGGGACTCGTCCCGCTGCAGGGCCCAGTCCCGGACCTGGTCGTTCTTGAAGAGGTGGTTGGACATTATCTCCAGGTCGGACCCACGGAACCCCCCGTCCGAAACGGAATAGAACAGCTCCTTTACACCCTTTCGGTAGTCAGGTACCATCAGGATGGTATTGCCAATTACTATCGGAGGAACCCTCGAGGCCCCTCGGGAATCCTGCTGCTCGAACCTTACGTTGAGGGGGGTTATGGCATCGGAGTTCCGTCCAGGGCCCACACTCCACGTTCCGTTCTCGGTAAGGGCAAATAGTTCCTTCGTGGTAACGTAGTGGAGGATGCCGTTTATTTTGTTCCCGTCTAGCTGGGCCGTTATGGCGTCCCCGTCCTTAAGTGGTCGGCTGACCATGAACGTGGCCATTGTGCCCAGGTTGCTGAAGTGGGCTGTCTGAGGAAAAAACGCGGACCCCCCATAGACTTTACGTTGCTGGTATATGCCTATGGCGCATGGGTAGGTGGATACGGAAGTGAAAGGGTTTCTAAGTGTTTTTGGGCCATCCGCCGAATCGGGGCTTATGTTGTCGTCCTTGAAGGATGTACCCGTACAGGAACCGATGTACCCGTAGTACCCCCGGCTGCTTTTGTATACCGCGTAGGACTCCGCCCCACTCACCTCGTCCCACCACACGGACACGGAGCCCCCGGCTTCCCATTGGTTCGAATTCCATGCATAAGCCACGGTTTCCCCAGAGGGAACGGACTCCACCCCGTCGTAGTCGACGGCGGACACCTTGTATGAAACATAGTATGAAGGGGCGACTGTGTTAGGGGTTCCCCTGTTGACCTGGTGCCCGAGGTTTTTAGGGGCTTCGATAGTCGGCGCGTATTCGACCGCTTCAAGGGCCCAATCAAGGTCTGTTCTCCTCGTTAAAGCATATTCCGCCATCCCCTTCCTGGCCAGGTATATTACATCCTCGCGTTGGGCGTACCTTATTTCGAAAAGATCGGACTCGGAGTAGGGGGTGTCCAGCTCAATCTCGTAGGGGGTGCCTGTGGACACCACTGGCATGGGGTTTGCGTTCTCCGTGTCTTCCCTGTTGTAGGCGATAGCCCCCCCTCCTTCAACCTGGAACGCCCCGTCGGATCTAGGAAGCAACCACCCCCCGGCAAAGCCGTCGTACAGACCGGAACACACGAAAGAATCCCCGGTAGAAAAATTCCATTTAACAACCTCGTCTTCGTCGTAATACGGAACATATCCAAAGGTGGTCCCAGCCTTGTTCACCCAAACCATCGTGGAAGTTGCCCCTGTGCCGAGATTCTTGCAGGTTAGTCTGAAGTCGGTATGTTTATAGGCATACCCTGCATCGTACATATAGACCCTCAGGGTTATCTCGTAGGACTCCCCGACCACCAGGTTTATTCCGGAGTCATAGGCGTAGGAGGAAGTCGAGTAGTCGGTTTTAAGGTACAAATCGCCCGCAGTCGTCAGGCGTATACCCGTGTTCCCTATATCGCAGTTTCCAGATGGTGCTGCATACTCGAATATCCGTATACTTAAAGTACGGACGAACGGAGGATGGATGTAGTTCTTGAAGGGGCTTTCGATGTAGTCGGCGGCAGCTTCGAACTCAAGCCCGTCTATCACGGAGGTCATCAGGTACGCGCCATCCCTCATGATCTTTAGCTTGTATTCGCTGAACTCAAGGATGTAGGACTGGTCGAGGCTATACTCGAAGGGGATCTTGCGGTTGTCTCCGAGGGAGGTTCCAACATACTGCGTACCTGGTCGGTTGCTTATCCCGCCATGCACATGGACGAGCATGTTGTTCGCTTCGGCGAGGCCTATCTGCCATTTTGCCAGGTCGGTACGGCTGCGGAGCGAGGGGGCCAGTACGCCAGCGGCATAGCTGGGTTGGGCCATCCTCATCGGCGGGCCTCCACCAGGTCGGAGCCTACGGTCTGCGCGACCCTTCGCTCGTTGGAAGAGGAGGACATTGAAACGGCGATCGATTCATCAAACCCTTCCTTGGCGAGTTTACGAAGGGCGAGCTTCCCGGTGATAGGCATGGAGACCTCGTAGGCCAACCTCCAGGCCAGGGAGTCGATGAACCCGTCGTCGAACTTCGTGGTGTCCTCGATGTCGTTGCTGTATATCGCGTAGGCGTCCTCGAGGTTGGTGTATATCTTGTCCCCGAATACATCGAACTCGACGGTCGACCCGTCCTTTACGGAGGGGGCGTATACCATCTCCCCGTTCCGGAACACCGGGGATAGGGTCGAGCTGTTCCCGGCAAGGCTGGTCAGGGACCATATCCTTAGCGAGGCGGAGGGTTTCTGGTAGACGTAGTCCCAGCCTAGCGCCTCCTCGGTAGTGAGGGCCAGGGCGTCGGAAGACTTCGCAAACCCAAAGGGATGCTGCCGCAACAACCACCTGCGCGTCGGATCATAGAATAGGTTGCAGAATTGGGCGGCTACGGAGTTTGTTTCCGTGATTGATTGGATAGGCTTTTGATTTATCCTGGCGAGCGCCATGTTGCAGATAGCTACCTTGTTCACCACGGACCTCCTTAAATGTTTTAAAGCCCCCTCCGGAGAGGGGGCTGTCTAGCTATGCCAGCAGGGAAGCCTGGCGGGCTTCCTCGAGCAGGCCTTTCAGGGTATCGGTCTTGGCGCGGGGCTTGAAGCTGACTCCAAGCTCCTTGAGTTCCGCCAGGATTTCCTCCCGTTCCAGGTCCTCCACGGGGGCGAGCCCGGTCTCGACAACAGGTGTCCTATCGTCCACCTCGACTTCGACAAACCGCGAGGGTTTGGCCTTGCCTATGGAATCATAGATCATGCCTTCCTCGAACAGACGACCCACGTAGGTGGACTCAATGCACTTGTATGCCATGGCTTGCTCCTTAGCTTACGTCAAACGAATCCTGCAGGCTCGGGCTCAGGAAGGCGTCAACCTTGCCCGAGGTCAGTCCCGCGCTTACCGTGTAGTTAAGCCGCAGATACCGTTGGGTGTTTGCGGGTACGCGGATGCGCCAGATGGTGGTTCCCGCCACAAGCATGGCCGAAGCCGCAATGGCCGGGGCCGTTGCGATGACCGTGGTCGGGGTAACCGTCGATCCAGTCTGCAGGGTTACCGTAAGCGTCTCGGTGTCCGTATCAAACGGGGTGTTCACCAAGACGTGCAGGTACAGTTCGCGTCCAAGGGCGCGGTTGTCCGCGGCACCGAGGTCGATGACGTTGGTCGATACCGCTGTCGCGGTGATCGCTTGCGCGTCGCTGAATTCATTGAGTGAATCAATTAACATAATAATACTCCTTTGGGTGTTAGCCCAATTTAGGCGATCTTACCTTCGGTGGAAAGGATCTGGTCGCATTGTCTAATCGGAACGCCACGGAACTTCATGACAAGCTCCCCTTGTACATCCTGATAGGTAAGCTGAAGATTGCTCTTCTGCCAGGTCTGGATGTCGAGGTAGGTGATCACGGTCTCGTTGCAGTAGAACACGGGACGGCCCATGGTCTTCATTCCCGGAGGAAGCTTATGCAGCGCCTTGATCATGAGCAGGTTCAAATCGGCCATACTCGCGTTCGCGGCCAGCAACGAAACGTCGATGTTCGCAATACGTACGATCGAGCGCCAGTCACGGACGGTGAAACCAACATCCCACTTGTAATGGGTGCGGTATACCTGGTACAGCCCGCCGTTATTCGAGTCAACGGCTGTTTCCTGCCCGAGGTCCTTCTGCTTGATGCCAGCCATCGACCCCTTCGGGTAGAACATGTAGGCGGTGTTCGGTCCCCACACGACCAACCAAATGGAGGTGTTGTCGCTGTCATCGTTACCAGCCAAATCACCATCGATGATGTTATATCCGGACTTGGTGTCATCGGTGCTGATCGCACTGTAGCGCGGAGCAAGACCTGTGAACTTTTCCGGATCGGTTGCCGTATCGCCGTAGAACAGCGTCGAGGCAACCTGCTGGTTCATCTTTTCGATGAACGGGCGCTCTTCGGAGAGTCGGAATCCCTTCGGGTCCGGAGCCTTGTCGACCAGGTCGATGTCAGACTCGGCGTATGCTTCCAGCATACCGGAGCTGTCGCTTACCTGGGCGGTAATGCTCTTGGACGGCTGGACGCCCTGGTACAGCTTGCGCCAGGTGGCGTTCGGCAGACCAGTTCTAACAGTCGTCTTGTTGTTGGTCCCGTCGTTCGCTTCCAGGAAGGTAGCGTCTTTCAGGATTTCGTTCGTTTCGTTCAGCAACTCGACGATAGTCGCCACGGACCCATCGGGGTCGAGGCGGTTCGCCACGTCGCTGAGCGTCGGGTTGTTGGTACCTTTTGTAGCCATTTCTGACTCCTTGGCCTATCGGCCTTTTAGTTCTCCGCTTATAATTCTGCCTGGCTCGTTCCGGTAGCGGACACACCGTACTCGCGTGGCCAGGCCCTGACCGACAGACCACCGTGGCCTATCGAAATCATTCATTCATCGTCGGGTAGAGGATGTCCTCGGCAGCCTTCTGGCTTCCGGCCCCTTCCCCCTCCACAAACTTGTCTTCGCGCATCGCCTTTCCAATCTTCACCAGGGCACGTACCAGCGCCGGGGAATCCCCGATCCGTCCGGACAGCAACTTTGCGCCTTCATCGTCGAAGAATGCATTCATCGCCGCCTTGGCCGCCCCGAGGTCTTCCTTCGGCATCTTACCTATTACGGCTGCGTCGGCGTCCCAGGCCTTGTTGAACTCGTCCAGCTGCCTCTGCATCTGGGTTTCCTGGTACTTCGCGAAATCTGAAAACAGGTCCTTGGCCTTCTCGGCGCTTACCCCAAGGTCCTTGAGACGCGGGGCGAAATGCTCGAGTGCGGCTTCGTCAAGGGTTACCCCCTCCGGAAGCTCGACGGCGGAATAATCAACCTCCACCGGATCAGCCGGATCAGCCGGATCAGCCGGATCAGCCGGATCAGCCGGATCAGCCGGATCATCTGCAATCGCGGATTTACGAACTGGTTCTACCGCCGGATCTACTGCCGGATCTACTGCCGGGTCTACTGCCGGATCTACTGCCGGGTCTACTACTGGTTCTGCCATTTTATTTCTCCTGTTCCTTTCTTATTCTCTCGTCCTGCATTTGGTTGAATAACTTCCTGCAGGGTTCATCCCCCTGGATCAAATCCAACAACTGCAGACCCAGGGTTCTTTTGCCTTCGCGAAAACACATCTCATGGTGAGGACCGATTGTGGAGGAAAAAATTTGTGATTCTGACAACCTCCACCAGATGAATTTCCTTCCCATTGGAGAAGCCAAGATCCACCGAAGCACTTCGATCTTGTCCTTTCGGTCGAAGCGAAGGTCGATCATGGCCTTCTTCAACTCATCCGCCGTCTTGACCGCATCAGCCATTCATCCCTCCCATCAGCGCCGTCAACGCGGAGTTCCCGCCCATGTCGGTTTCGCTCAGCACCTTGGCGCTGTCTGCTGCCGTGGCTGCCGCCTGCATGGCCTGCATGGCCTGGGCCTGCTGGGCCTCCGCCTGCTGCATCGCCGCGACTTCCTCGTCGGAGTTGATGATCTTAGCGGAAGTTCCAAGCGAGGAGGCGTACTCGTCGATCGCCTCGGTTGCGTTGAACTTGAACCGCGCTTCCGGGAATACCGGGGATAGGTTCCCCACAAACCCGGCAAGCTGCTCAATGCCGGACGTGGCGACCATCTTCTGGGCCTGGGCAAGGATCGAGATGTATTCAACCTCGATGTTCATCCCCTCGATCTCCTCCGGAGGTTCCGGCAACAGCCCGGCCTTCTCGGCATAGTGGAACGCGGAATCGATCAACGGCTTGTGTACCTCGTTGTGGACACTGTCCAGGACCGGGCCAAGCACCATCATCTTTTCTTCCTTGAGCGCCGCAACCTCGGTGGCGGTCTTCGTGACATCGACCGTGTTGGCGATCATGGTGAACAGGTCCGTGAACAACCCCTGGCGGATCGCGTTGCGGGTGTCCATTATCCCGGCGATGGAGGCGTTCATGTCGAAGTTCACCTGGTATAAAGGCTGCAACCCCTGCCCGGCGGACAAGGTGTCGTCGTAGGTTATTCCTCCCGGCATGGTGTTAACGATCTGCCCTTCGAGCTTGGATGGCCCGCGGAGCGGAGGGTCTACCATCTTGTCCTGCGCCACCAGCTTCTTCTCGTATTCCTTCTGGAGTCCCTTGATGTCGGTAAGGGTGGCTACCCCAGGCCCGAATCCGTACGCCATCATTCCAACCGTGTGCCAACGCGGGGCGAGTATGTTGAATTTTTCAGATCCTGAAACCCTCAGTGCCTTCGAATTCTCGAATCCCTTCTCGTGGTACACGACCCGGTACTCCTTCCCCTCCCCGAACGGGAATTGTATGCGGTCGTCGTTCGGCTCAACGAACATGGTGATTGTGAAGGTTTCCTCGGTCCGCTTCCCGTTGTAGGCCGATAGAACCGCCTGGCTTACATTGTCCTTTCCGAATTCGTTTATCATCTGGATGGCCGTCATCCGGAAGCGCCGCATGAACGTATCGACGACCCCCTCGTTGTTGAGCGCCAGCCAGAACTCCCCGATCGTCATCGGACGTGCGCGGATCACCGTCCCAAAGCTTGGGCGGATGGCGGAGGACGCGGTGCCGAACGATGCAAGTTCGAGGTAGATGTGGTGCAGCATGTTGTATACGTTCGACCGGGCGTAGATGTCGCGTATGGTCCGCTCAACCGTATCCAGCCACAGGCGGACAGGCTTGAACTCGGTCAGGTCCTTGTCGGAATACCCGAGCTTGAACCAGGGCCTCGCCGGGGAGTTTATCCCTGCCTGCATCCCGGCGGCGGTAACGCCAAGCGCACGGGTGGCCGTCCCGTCCAGGATCTTGTGCTTCTTTAGCCGACCCTGCTTGTCCTCGTCGTTGTCGCAGCCCTGTAGGTTGCGCCCGTGCCAAGGAAGAAGGTATTGGCGTATGTCCTGCCAGATCGGGTCGAATTCGGTCCGGTCAAGCTCCATCTGCCTTTCTCGCTGGCGTATGGACTCCATGGCTTTCGGGTCTAGTTTCATCTTATGCCCCCAACAGGGATTTCTTCTGGGAAGGGATGGCTGGCGTAGCCATTCCCCCGGTCTTGTTCGTGGCCGAGGCTGCGGCAGCCGCGTTCGCGTTGTTGTTCTCGACGGCCCGTCGCTGGTCGGTTGCAACCCTCTTCACGGACTCGGGGATGATCGGCGCTTCCGGTGCTGGTATTTGTGGCGTCATGCACATGGTGTTTTCTCCTTTAGCGCCTACGCTGCAGCGCACTTATTGGTTCTTCGCGGGGGGTTGCGTAGGTCGGGGTCTGTTCAACCTTCGGGGCTCCTCCATACTTTTCCATTCTCGCGCTAACGCTTGACCTCTTGAGGTTTTCACCCGTCTTTCCACCTATCATGTTTCCTATCATATACTGGCCATCAAGGCCATTCCATCCTGCTCCCATGCACATAATACCGCCTCCTGTTAACCAAGTACATCGTACTTGTTGTTCGCCACTGCTGGCTTTCTATTCAATCCAGGTATCCCTGGAACCTGCTGTCTCTTCGGGAATACCGCCCCGACATCCTTTATCCTGGACATGCAATCGAACATGTCGTCATGGAGTCCAACTGGAAAAGCCTCGTACTCGTCGTTTATGAACTCAGCCACGAAATCGCGCATTTTGTTCTCGTGGTCAAGGAACAAAAGACGCGGAGGTAGCCAGAACCTCCCGGTCTCGAAGTCCGGGACGAGCCTTCGTATCCGGTCGTTCTTCGGCATCGTCCCGCCAAGCGGGGTGATCTCGAATCGGTAGTTCCGGTTTTCCATCTCGGATTCAATGTGCTCGATGTCGGAGTCCTTGCCATACTTCTCGTACCCGACGGCGTTCGGGGACCAACGCTCGACGAAGTCGAACATCTTGGCGGTCCGCTCGGTAAGGTTGAGTCGGTCGCGCAGCCCGTCCAGCAGGTAGGTGTTCCCGTCCGGGGCCAGCCCGAGGACAACCATCACGGTGTAGTCGTTCGATTTCTTCTTCTCCCCGGCGGGGTCGCACAGCAGGTACCTGTTCCAGGTAAGGTCGGCCTCGATCCGGCTTGTCTGCTTCAGCCATTCGCGCTTGAAGCCCTGGGCCGCGTCGGCGATAGGGTTCTGCAGCATCTGGGAACCGAATGTGTAGGGGCCCATCTGGGTCCGCTTGTCCCGCAGCTGCTTGGCGGTAAGGAACACCGGACGGCCATCCACCGTCCCGTCGTGCGTCGCCGTGTGTATCCTCGGTGTTGCCGCCCCGCGTTCCATCACGGTGCGCCAGGTGTCGTTGAAGTGGTAGCGTGTCCCGATGTACCGCACTTTACCGCCATGGGCGCCGAGGTTGAGCGACAACTCCCACGCCTCGGTTGTCTTCTTGATCTGGTCCTCGTTCGTCACGGATTCGCGGGTCACGACGTCGTCGTAGATCAGGCGGTTGAAGTGGCGGGAGGTAGGCTGCCCGTCCACCAGCCCGTGCGCCTCGACGGTTGCCTCCTTCGGGTTGGATGTCCGGCGGACCGTTATGCCTCCGTCAAGCGACCATGCCGGGGAATCCTTGCGCGGGTTGGCGTACAGGACCTCCGGAAACAGGGCCTTGAGGTACTCGTTGTCCTCGAGCTCCGTCTTGATCTGCTTCAGGAAGGCCTTGGCGATCGGCCTGGTGTGGGAGAATATGCCGCAGGTGACGTTCGGGTCGTTCAAGATGTCCTGGATGGTGAGCGCGAACGTGATGATGGTGGACTTGTAGTGCTCGCGGGCCCACAGGTCCAGCATTCCATCCGGTTCGGCCTCCACCTCCCGGCAGCGGGCGTACAGCCAGTCGTGGTCCACGTCTCGCCGCTTCATCGCCACGGTGAGCAGGAAGTACAGGTCCTCCTTGCAAAGGCGGAGCTGCTGGGCCTGGTCATCCTCCTCCATTATTCCGGAGTAGATGTAGTTGGCCTCGGCCCTCGTCAGGTTGGACAGCGGATGGATCATTCCTGTCCTCCCATGGACGCCATCCGGTCCTTCTTCATCAACTCTATGCGCTCCTCGAGTTCACGGGTCTTGGCCCGCGCCTCCTCGTCCTTGGTGTTCGTCTCCGTCACCTCGGTAAACAGCTTGATCTTCGACCACTTCCCGAGCAGCTCGAGTGCCCGTATGCGGTCCCCGTGCTTCGGTATCATCTCCGGGATAAGCATTCCGCTGTCAGGGTCCCGGTATTGGCTCATGTCGCCAACGAACCCGATGCTTGCAAGCTCGTCAACGATGCGCTGGGCAGTCACCTCGGCGCGCCCGAGCACGGTCCCGGTCAGCCGCTCGACCTCCTCGTGGAACGCCTTGCGCTTCGTCAGCAGGTGGACCTGGTCCTTGGACAGGCCCACGCGCTCCCCTGCTATCTTGTAGCTGCGGCACTCGACATACTCGAGGACGAACAGCTGCTCGATGAACTCGAGTTCCTTTTCAAGATGGTGCTTCTTGCTCATGGATGGCTTATCGTTATCCCGGTGTTCTTGAAGAAAATGTATATGATCACCCCGGCCCCTCCGACCAGGATTATCCGAAGCAGCAGCGTGCCCAGCGAAAAGGCAACCTGGTCCAGCATCCGCCCAAGCGTGGCCAGGGTGTTCGCGCTCTTCGGCGTCAGCCCCTTTCCTATGGTGCGGAACACCTCCATGTTTTCCTCGTTGTTGAGTAGCTTGACGGTATCAGAATTCAAAACACAAGTGTGCTCTTTAACCGCCTCCGCTATCAGCTCCTTCAGTTCCTCGCGTGATAGTTCCATGTTAATCCCCGTAGGCATCGCTCACATCCGATGGAGCTCTCTTTGGTTTTGATGTTAGCAGCTTCATGGCCCGCTCGAAGTCGAACGGTGTCACCAGGTCAGGCTTGCTTTTTCCGGTCAGCTTGCACACGTCGACCTCCGGTCCAAGTATGATCGTGGCGGCCTCGCTGCATACTACATTGTTCGGCGTGGTGTTGATCGGAAGGAAAGGCAGGTACTTGCGGAGCCCCATCCTGGGTAGCTGCCCCATTGAATACTTCCACACACCCTTCATGGCCTCGCACCTTGCGAGCTTCCGGCATGCCGAGTCGGCTGACACCAGGTACCCGGGTATGTCGTACATCGAGAATCGGCGCTTAGGTTCCTTGGCCGCCCAGGCCTCGACCTTCCAAACAGGTATGGGCCCCTGCCAGGATTTTCCTTCCCGGGCTTCGTAGATCTCGCGGTAGCCGTCCTGGTAGATGAATCCGACGCTGCTGTGCGTCGCAACCTTCCTGGACTTGGCCCACCGCCACGGCCAGGTGGTGAATACCATGATGGCCCCGCCAATGAATCCGGGGGCGCGGTGGCACCCCCCGAACATTCCTACTGGAGCTCCGTGGCCCATTATTCCCCGCCAACCAGCTTAACCTTGACCGTGTTGCCGTCCGGCCCGGTCAGCACGAGCTTCCCGTCCGATGCGTACACGAACTGCTTTCCAAGGTTGGATACGTAGAACTCGGTCCCATCGTCTCCGACATTCAGCCGATACAGGTTCCCGAGGTTGTCGGTGTAGTGCAGGTCCGCCTCGATGACGACCTGGACACCGTCGTGGTTCAGGTCCGGGATCGTGCAGCCCGCCAGCATTAGCGCCATGATGGCGATCATTGTTTTCTTCATTTTCTGTCTCCTTGTTGAAAGGACCCCGCCGCCCCGCCGCAAGGAGGAACAGAGGGAAACCCCAACGGGGCGGCGAGATCCAGAATGTTTCGTTCATGATCCATGTCAGTATGAGAGCGTGGGAGCTGGGGAGGACAACGTCTCTCCAACGGACCACCCGGTCAGGGGAGGCTCAATCGATTCGGATGAGTTCGTCCATATCTCGGTTGGTGTCAGGTTAACGTAGAGGATCAGCAGCCAGTTTGGATACTCGGGTGCGTAGTTGTAGGCCATCGCCGCCGTGCTAAACGCAACAGGTATCTTGACGCTATAGAATGGCCTACCCTCGTTGATCCCGTCCTGCATCAGCACAAGCCCGTCCGCGGTTGTGCTTGTTCCTGATATGGTCAAACCCCCGGTCAAGACCTTACGGTGGATGATTGACGGAACGTTGACGGAGATGCCGACCATTACAGCAGCCCAACGATGCTTGTTGCGGTTGTGCTTGTGGCGTTGACCTTCGTCACGGCGACTGGGATGATAGATCCCGCAGGCACTCCGACGAACACCACCGGCGTGTCGTTGCCTGGCTGCTCGATGGCCACGTTCCCGGCACCACCGACGTAGAATCCGCGAAGCTCGTAGCTACTCAGGTCTGTGGCGTCGCTCGGTGTGATCGCAACGGCGCCGTAGTTTTCCTTGCTCTTGAATCTGTTACCCATTGTGGGCC
>Ga0099851_1000590_pt1 | contig 15236 bp, 8 predicted proteins | sample CB_VirMetaG_6_FD_78176 | JGI IMG/M metagenome (GOLD analysis project Ga0099851, IMG submission 78176) | Freshwater to marine saline gradient viral communities from Chesapeake Bay - CB_1508_2 Viral MetaG | ecosystem: Environmental > Aquatic > Marine > Coastal | place: USA: Chesapeake Bay... | reverse complement strand
ACAGAATGGTGTGATGGACTTAAGGGGCAAGGATCTCGCAGTAATCGCTCGCTACCAGACGGCAACCGCTCCGAGCAAGGGTAAGCTATTTAACTCGTATGTGTTTCATATACGGAGATTAGTTATTCGTGATGGCAGCGTGGAAGTAGTTCAGTGATCTTAATTACTTCTGTTAAATACACGACCTTTAATATCACTAAAATTATTTTCTAATTGAGTTCCAATCATATTTTTGTGTTTCAAGATTAAACTATCTTTAAAAATTTTATTCCAATAAATATCAAGGTAATTACATCTTGAATAATCTTCATATAATTTTTTTAATGATTCTTCAAAAGTGTCTATTAATTTTTGATAGAAGTTTTGATGAATGAGATATCCCGAAGTCCATTGTGCTTTAAATACTCTGTCAAACTTATCATCATATTTTACTGTATCTTTATTAATCACTAAATTAGATAATAATAGCATATCATATTCTTCTGGAATATCCATGGTCGCGAGATTTCTATTGTCTTTATATTTGAAATCATCTTCAAGAATAATAACATTTTCATACCTTCTTGCTAAAGCAATTTTTAAACATAAGATATGCGATCTTACACATCCGAAATATCCACCCCTTTCATCCTTAATTGCTGATACTCTTTCTACATTTGGCATGTCACAAAGTAAATTTTCAATATGTTCCCTTCTATCTTTTCTTGAATCAAGATTAATATATAATATTTTTTGACGATTAATCTTCTGAAAACATACGAATCCTTGACTATCTTTAGAATGTTTATATGAACTAACTATCCAATTATCATTTGCTAAACCGAAGGTATGCTTTGCTAAACTACATATCTTTTCAATATTTTCTGGTTTTACATCTTCAATGATATAAATATCTTTACAGTATTTATTCAGTGTTTGAAACGTTAAAATCTGATGTTCTAATATATGAGAACCATCATCAATAATAAATTCTACATTTCCAATCTTATTCATCATAGTTTCTAATGAATCTACTTTACTTTGATCACATTGATGAATTTTAATATTCTCTTCATTGATATTAAATTCTTTGATATCGGCACCATGAATAATACAATCTTTAAAATAATCTCGCCACATAAACAAAGATGCCCCGCTCTTATAGCTTTCATTTGTGAATTTTTTCATTAGTTCTGGATAACCGATTCCAATTTCAAGCATGGAAGAATATTTTTTATCTTTCAAAATCTTATGATATTCTTCAGTGTAATAATGATTATATTTTGGCGTCTTATCTACTATATATTTTTCAGCGAGTTTACAAAGTTCAGTCATTTATTTTTTTATTAATTTAACTTTGATAATTTTTATAAATATTAAATTATAAATAGAATGACCAGTCGCTACATAGAAATTCGTCCTGATAACATTCCAGCCGATGGAAAAATCAGTTTCAAAAATGGTTTCCCCGTGTTATCATTTACTGTATCAGCACAAGAAGGCATGCTTGATCCGAGCACGCTAAGAATTGTTGGTAATTTCAATGCTTTCAAAGATAATCTTGCTACTCCCACCCGTTTAGTTAGTGGAGATAATGTTACAATGAATAACCGTCTTGGTATTTACAATGTTATTGAATCTCTAACTGTTCGTGCCAATCGCTCTAAGATGGTTTGTGAGAATATTCGACATTATTCAAAATTCATGAATTCTTACCTTGCTTGCACAAGTTCTCTACAAGATCAAATTTCGCACCTTCAGCAGTCTTGCTTGATTTACCCAAATGCTACTACTTTCCGTAAGGCAGTCATGGAGAATGCTTCTTCTGCGGTTTCTCAGACAAATGAGTTTTCTTTTCACGTTCCATGTGGATTCTTACAGTCTGGACAGATGGTTGATTTAAGACAAGATGCTTTTGGTGGAATTCAGTTAGAGTTCCTTTTACAACCCGATTCTAATGTTCTTTTCAACACAGATGGTTCCACCACTGGAATTGGTGATGCTCACTACGAACTATCCAAGCTGAAACTAACTTGTGAAATCAGCGATATCCCTGCTGGAACACCGAGCGGTGGTGAAGGTGCTTATGAATACAATACCATCACTTCTCTATACACGAGTATTAATTCTACGAATGCTCAGATTCAGTATTCACTCGCATTACAGAATGTTATTTCGGCATTTGTTACTTTCATGCCAGTATCTAATATTAATACTCTTACTCAAGACGGTCAAGCAACTACCTTCCCAAGCGGTGATGGTTCGAGTATCACAGCACTTGCTCCAATCCGTAGAGTTCAGTGGTTAAAGGGTGGTGCTAAATATCCTGCGGAGTTTGATTATGTCGCAAATATTGTGAATGCTACGAATACGCAATCTAAAGTTGTTGATCCGCAGTTAGTTAAAAATCTTGTTCTTGCGATATCCCCCGATAGTCAGTACTCCATGGAACGTCTATCTGTTTCTCCAGTGAATATGAATAGAAACTACAATATGACTACATCTGCAACTGGCGAAGATTCATACATGAATATTGCTGAAGGCGGTGGTGTCTATGCTTTAGCTGTAAAATATGGAATTGGTGAATCGGGCGATGACTTCACTTCCGAGCAATGGGGTCTCTCAATTGATTCTGATCTTAAGAGTGACAATCCTTGTGGTGTTTATATCTTTATCAAGTCTAAGTCTCAACTATTATATTCTCCGCAGGGCGTTCAGCTCAGGCAGTGATCAAATAATTATTTTCTATATCAATTAAATTGATTAATTTTTTTTTATTTTTTTTATAATACATTCATTATAAATTAAAGATGTCTTCCGATGATGGTGATATTCCAAACTTTCTCATGCTTGATCAGATCCCTGCGAACTATACGCAGCAGTTAGAAACAGATCTACTTGAACCAGTCGTGTTCTCGCAAGGTGCTGCTACTACAGATGGTTTCTGTCGTTTCACGCTCCAGAACAAAGGGTTCTTACACTCTCATTCAAAGATATTCGTCGCATTAAAACCGGGTGCTGGACAGACGGATGTTTTCCTTCAACCCCATGTTGGTATTGGACAGATTATCAAGAAGGCTGTTCTTAAGATTGGTAATAAGACACTCAATGAAATTGATTCGTGGTCGGCACTCCATGCTGTCAAATCGTCACTCATAACGAATGAGAATAACCTTGAGCGTGAGATGTATATGACCGGTCGTTTTATGAATCATGCTTTTGTTTACAATGATGATTCTAAGGTTTTTGCCGATGCGTATGGTCTTGATAACGGTGTTGAATACAACGCCACAGACAGTAGATTAAATCAACCAACTTGGGCGAAGATGAGCACCGCAAAACCCGAAGAATGCCCTTCATACAGTATTGATTTAAGTGATCTATTCCCCTTCCTTAAGGTGAATCAACTTCCCTTATATCTTATCAAAGAACCAATTAATATTGAATTAACTTTTGAACCAACTGTTAAAAGGCGAGTTCAGATTTCTACGGGGCAGACTGCTGATGTAGCATGTGAAATTGTCCGTGATGAACTTAAGTTCTGCGCTGACTATATCTACTACGGAACAAGTGATGAAATGGATCGCTTCGCCATGGGACGTGGCAAAGACTTAAATTTCACATTTGTTGATTACAGACTCGTTGAGCACACTACGTCTCCCACTCAACTTGGTCAAACGGTTATTCGTAATCTTGGTATGGCAAACCGCATGGTTCCGCGTATTATTACTCTGTTACCAGCGGACGCTCAAGATGAAGATACTCTTTTTGGTAAGAATAACAGCATGGCACCGTTCCAGAATGCGGATGGTGTAACTGGTGGAGTTAAATACAATGTTCGTTACAATGATAGATTTGAATTTACTTCAGATGTTGATAATATTGCCCGTCTATTCTCTGTATTCCAGCAGTCGGAAGGTGTTCCATTCATTACTCGTCAAGAGTACAGTGATTGTGGAACGGTTGCGGGTGGTCTAACTACTGATACCTTTCAAGGTCGTGATCAGCAGGGGATGGAAGGTAAAATGTTTTATCTTGGAACTCGTCTAACCAATGGTCGTGTTGGTCAGCGTGGAATTGAAGTTCATATTTCGGGTGATTTCCCAGATTCTGGACGAGTTGTAGATCTAATGCGTTGCTTCTGTGAATACATTAGAGTAGCAAGATTAAGTGGGGGATATATGGAAATATACAACGCTTAATAGAAAATATCAATTGTTATCAAATCTGTTAACAATTTGAAATACAAAGTATTCATGATTAACTTTCTTTCTCTCAAACACTTCTCAAAATAAATTGTTAACATATTTGTTACATTTTAAATTTATAACTATTTAAAAATAAATCTAAATAGATATAATATAAATATGAACATTAAATCTGATAATCCTTCTGATGATATTCAAAAGGCGAGACCGAATCTTAAACCGAATACTATTAAGCAATATGAAGTCCAATTAAGAAAGTTACAATCTTTATTTGAAACAGATACATGGGATTTTTTATCTGATTTTGATTCAGTAAAAGAGAAATTATCTGATAGACATTATACAACTCAAAGAAATTATTATAATAGTATTATTGTATTACTAATGGCATTAAACCATGATGAAGAGTATAATGATTTAATTAAAGAGTATGTCAAAGCAAGAGATTCACTCAATGAAAAATATGTTGAACAACAAAGCACCGGTAAGATTTCAGAAAAACAGAAGAATAATTTTGTTGATCTTTGTGAAATTCAAAAGATGTTATCTCAAATGGAAAATGAAATCAAAAAGGAGAGAATTAAGAAGAAGGAGAATATTACCAAAAACGATCTTGAATTACTCACAGCTTATACTCTGTTTTCATTCTTAGTAAGATTACCGACTCGCAATGACATGGCAGAGATGCAACTAATCAGTAAAGCTGAATATAATAAATTAACAGATGATCCAAAAACTAATTATCTTGTTAGAGAAAAGAGTAAGATATTTATTTTACTCACAAATTATAAGACGAATAAGACATATGGCAATAAACTTATTGATATTCCGAAGGATTTAGAAAAGATCCTTCGCATGTATATTAAGTTAACAAAAACCAATAATGGGGATGTTGTATTTAAAAATTTCAAGGGAGAACCAATTAATCGCAATGCGATTTCTCAACTATTAATAAAGACTTCAAAGCATTATTTAGATAAGAGTATTTCCAGCACTATGATGAGAAAAATTGTTCTCAGTGATAAATTTTGTGATACGAATAAAGAAAAGCAGGAAATGGCACATATAACCGGACATTCAACTAACGTCATGGACGGAATTTATGTCAAGTTTAAAGATTAATTAACTCGTTCAATCATTAATTTTTTTTTATTTTAGATGGTATAGAATGACTCAATTTGATATTGATTACGCTAAAGGCAAAAAATCTGAAGAAGAATCATTAAATGATTTAAATAAGATATTTAAGACGAATTTAATTCATGACGATGATAAATTTACTCACTTTGATTTTTATTCTGAAGACAGAAAAACATTTGTTGAATTGAAAACAAGAGACAATACAGAATATGATGAAGAAAAAGAAATTTTTATACACACTAAACAAGATGGTAAAAAATGTTATTTTGATTCATTATATTTTGATGCTGTTAAAAAATGGGAAGCATATAGAAATAGAGATACAGATAAAAGATATTTTATAGTTTGGAAAATTTCTGGCGAATACTTCTACTGGGAGATTAATCATGGTAAAAGAGAATATTATATTGAAGATCAATTTAGAGACAGGGGTAAAGGATATCGCCAAGAAACACCCGTGGTAAATGTAAAACAATATGCGTTAACAAGAGTTATTTAAAATGTTTTTTAAGATAAATAGAAATGCCACATCAAAGAACAAATAGAGAAGGTTGTAAAGTTCATACTGATGAAAAGGAATATATTAAGTGGTTACAAGAGCATTACCCTGTGAAACGGAAAGCTCTTACAAAACCAAGAAAATATAATTCTAAAAGTAAGGATTCATTAAAAATTGTACATAAAACGATTATTTTAACTTTTGATTAATTTTATTTTCTTAATTAAATGGAGCATATTTTTGTGATTAACCTTGATAGTGCGAAAGATAGATGGTCGCACTATGAAGATGATAACCGATTTACAAGATGGTCGGCAACAAATATAGATGATATTCCACTTGATCATGAAATATGGAAGAAGATGATCAGCATGTGGAACATTGATCCAAGGGAGCATTCAGCAAAATGTGCTTGTTATTTAAGTCATACAAAGCTTTGGCAACATATAGTTGATAACAAATTAAATAATGTATTGATTTTAGAAGATGATGCCCATCAAGTAAATGAGATACCAGATCCAAAGTATTTACCGACTGATGGGTATGTTTACTTGGGTGGTTTCACGAGTCATGTAAGAATGACTGATGGTCATAAAAAGGTAGAATTTCAGAAAGGTTTAAATGAAATAGATCATAAAGAATACAGAATGATAATGTGTTTATCTATATTCATTCCAAAATGGGAAATAGCATATAAGATGTTACAATCATCAACATGGAATGGTCGTTGTCGTGCAATTGATACGATGATTAAAAATACATACAGAAATCAATATGTGTATTATCCTGCTTGCTTTGTAGAACGACCAGTAGAATCTCAAATAAGAAGTAAGAAAAAAAAATTCAGTAATTCACAATATGAATGGGTTTCATCTAAAACTGTAATGGAAGAGATTAATATTTAATCACTGATACGATTAAGACATTCTGGACAGATATCCCCATCATCCTTTTCTGAACCAAAGTATTTTTGATACTTTAGTCTTAAGTCTTCGCCCATGTTGTAGCGAGCTTCGTGTTGGTCAAACTCCACTTCGCAACATACACATTGGTCGCATTCTTCATCTGATTCAGAATCTGATTCTTCTTTGAGTTTTTCTATTTCGTCGGTGAGTAATGTAACCTTGGACATTAGTTCATTCATTTGCTTGTAAGCATAGTCATTTTGTTGCTTGAGTTTCTCGTTTTCTTTTTCCGCCTTATGTCTCAATTCCCTTTCTGTTTGAACTATTCCACCGACCATACCGTGGGGAATAAGACCATCAGCACATAGTCTAAGGTCATTTTTGAGTTTCTTGTTTTCTTCTTTGAGTTTCTTCAGATCCGCTTTCATCTTGTTGTGTCCCATGTAAATCATATGAGCTTTGAGTTTCTCGTTTTCTTCGGAATCCAATACGAGTTGATTCTTCTCCGCTTGCTGTTCCAGAAACAGAGCAATTAGATCCGCCTTCTTGATCTTGTTGAGAGCAGTTTTGTTGTACATGGTCGCCATTGTTTTTTTTGTTCTGTTGATTGTCAATCAAACACCAAATCGAATTTTTCACTAAACTTTGCGATTAACGAGTATAAATTGTTCTGTTATCAAATGTGTTAACTTTTTAGAATAAGAAGTGTTCTTGTTGTTGTGTTGATTGTCAATCAAACACCAAATCGAATTTTTTAACGAATATGATAACATTGAGAGCAATAATTGCTCGTTTTCATCAAAAATCTAAAATTATGTCAAATAGCGAGTAAATAATGGTCGCTGGATCTAAAAATCTAACTTTATGTAAAATATACTATAAATTAATTAATTTATAGTATATTTTACATAAAGTTAGATTTTTAGATCCAGCGACCATTATTTACTCGCTATTTGACATAATTTTAGATTTTTGATGAAAACGAGCAATTATTGCTCTCAATGTTATCATATTCGTTAAAAAATTCGATTTGGTGTTTGATTGACAATCAACACAACAACAAGAACACTTCTTATTCTAAAAAGTTAACACATTTGATAACAGAACAATTTATACTCGTTAATCGCAAAGTTTAGTGAAAAATTCGATTTGGTGTTTGATTGACAATCAACAGAACAAAAAAAACAATGGCGACCATGTACAACAAAACTGCTCTCAACAAGATCAAGAAGGCGGATCTAATTGCTCTGTTTCTGGAACAGCAAGCGGAGAAGAATCAACTCGTATTGGATTCCGAAGAAAACGAGAAACTCAAAGCTCATATGATTTACATGGGACACAACAAGATGAAAGCGGATCTGAAGAAACTCAAAGAAGAAAACAAGAAACTCAAAAATGACCTTAGACTATGTGCTGATGGTCTTATTCCCCACGGTATGGTCGGTGGAATAGTTCAAACAGAAAGGGAATTGAGACATAAGGCGGAAAAAGAAAACGAGAAACTCAAGCAACAAAATGACTATGCTTACAAGCAAATGAATGAACTAATGTCCAAGGTTACATTACTCACCGACGAAATAGAAAAACTCAAAGAAGAATCAGATTCTGAATCAGATGAAGAATGCGACCAATGTGTATGTTGCGAAGTGGAGTTTGACCAACACGAAGCTCGCTACAACATGGGCGAAGACTTAAGACTAAAGTATCAAAAATACTTTGGTTCAGAAAAGGATGATGGGGATATCTGTCCAGAATGTCTTAATCGTATCAGTGATTAAATATTAATCTCTTCCATTACAGTTTTAGATGAAACCCATTCATATTGTGAATTACTGAATTTTTTTTTCTTACTTCTTATTTGAGATTCTACTGGTCGTTCTACAAAGCAAGCAGGATAATACACATATTGATTTCTGTATGTATTTTTAATCATCGTATCAATTGCACGACAACGACCATTCCATGTTGATGATTGTAACATCTTATATGCTATTTCCCATTTTGGAATGAATATAGATAAACACATTATCATTCTGTATTCTTTATGATCTATTTCATTTAAACCTTTCTGAAATTCTACCTTTTTATGACCATCAGTCATTCTTACATGACTCGTGAAACCACCCAAGTAAACATACCCATCAGTCGGTAAATACTTTGGATCTGGTATCTCATTTACTTGATGGGCATCATCTTCTAAAATCAATACATTATTTAATTTGTTATCAACTATATGTTGCCAAAGCTTTGTATGACTTAAATAACAAGCACATTTTGCTGAATGCTCCCTTGGATCAATGTTCCACATGCTGATCATCTTCTTCCATATTTCATGATCAAGTGGAATATCATCTATATTTGTTGCCGACCATCTTGTAAATCGGTTATCATCTTCATAGTGCGACCATCTATCTTTCGCACTATCAAGGTTAATCACAAAAATATGCTCCATTTAATTAAGAAAATAAAATTAATCAAAAGTTAAAATAATCGTTTTATGTACAATTTTTAATGAATCCTTACTTTTAGAATTATATTTTCTTGGTTTTGTAAGAGCTTTCCGTTTCACAGGGTAATGCTCTTGTAACCACTTAATATATTCCTTTTCATCAGTATGAACTTTACAACCTTCTCTATTTGTTCTTTGATGTGGCATTTCTATTTATCTTAAAAAACATTTTAAATAACTCTTGTTAACGCATATTGTTTTACATTTACCACGGGTGTTTCTTGGCGATATCCTTTACCCCTGTCTCTAAATTGATCTTCAATATAATATTCTCTTTTACCATGATTAATCTCCCAGTAGAAGTATTCGCCAGAAATTTTCCAAACTATAAAATATCTTTTATCTGTATCTCTATTTCTATATGCTTCCCATTTTTTAACAGCATCAAAATATAATGAATCAAAATAACATTTTTTACCATCTTGTTTAGTGTGTATAAAAATTTCTTTTTCTTCATCATATTCTGTATTGTCTCTTGTTTTCAATTCAACAAATGTTTTTCTGTCTTCAGAATAAAAATCAAAGTGAGTAAATTTATCATCGTCATGAATTAAATTCGTCTTAAATATCTTATTTAAATCATTTAATGATTCTTCTTCAGATTTTTTGCCTTTAGCGTAATCAATATCAAATTGAGTCATTCTATACCATCTAAAATAAAAAAAAATTAATGATTGAACGAGTTAATTAATCTTTAAACTTGACATAAATTCCGTCCATGACGTTAGTTGAATGTCCGGTTATATGTGCCATTTCCTGCTTTTCTTTATTCGTATCACAAAATTTATCACTGAGAACAATTTTTCTCATCATAGTGCTGGAAATACTCTTATCTAAATAATGCTTTGAAGTCTTTATTAATAGTTGAGAAATCGCATTGCGATTAATTGGTTCTCCCTTGAAATTTTTAAATACAACATCCCCATTATTGGTTTTTGTTAACTTAATATACATGCGAAGGATCTTTTCTAAATCCTTCGGAATATCAATAAGTTTATTGCCATATGTCTTATTCGTCTTATAATTTGTGAGTAAAATAAATATCTTACTCTTTTCTCTAACAAGATAATTAGTTTTTGGATCATCTGTTAATTTATTATATTCAGCTTTACTGATTAGTTGCATCTCTGCCATGTCATTGCGAGTCGGTAATCTTACTAAGAATGAAAACAGAGTATAAGCTGTGAGTAATTCAAGATCGTTTTTGGTAATATTCTCCTTCTTCTTAATTCTCTCCTTTTTGATTTCATTTTCCATTTGAGATAACATCTTTTGAATTTCACAAAGATCAACAAAATTATTCTTCTGTTTTTCTGAAATCTTACCGGTGCTTTGTTGTTCAACATATTTTTCATTGAGTGAATCTCTTGCTTTGACATACTCTTTAATTAAATCATTATACTCTTCATCATGGTTTAATGCCATTAGTAATACAATAATACTATTATAATAATTTCTTTGAGTTGTATAATGTCTATCAGATAATTTCTCTTTTACTGAATCAAAATCAGATAAAAAATCCCATGTATCTGTTTCAAATAAAGATTGTAACTTTCTTAATTGGACTTCATATTGCTTAATAGTATTCGGTTTAAGATTCGGTCTCGCCTTTTGAATATCATCAGAAGGATTATCAGATTTAATGTTCATATTTATATTATATCTATTTAGATTTATTTTTAAATAGTTATAAATTTAAAATGTAACAAATATGTTAACAATTTATTTTGAGAAGTGTTTGAGAGAAAGAAAGTTAATCATGAATACTTTGTATTTCAAATTGTTAACAGATTTGATAACAATTGATATTTTCTATTAAGCGTTGTATATTTCCATATATCCCCCACTTAATCTTGCTACTCTAATGTATTCACAGAAGCAACGCATTAGATCTACAACTCGTCCAGAATCTGGGAAATCACCCGAAATATGAACTTCAATTCCACGCTGACCAACACGACCATTGGTTAGACGAGTTCCAAGATAAAACATTTTACCTTCCATCCCCTGCTGATCACGACCTTGAAAGGTATCAGTAGTTAGACCACCCGCAACCGTTCCACAATCACTGTACTCTTGACGAGTAATGAATGGAACACCTTCCGACTGCTGGAATACAGAGAATAGACGGGCAATATTATCAACATCTGAAGTAAATTCAAATCTATCATTGTAACGAACATTGTATTTAACTCCACCAGTTACACCATCCGCATTCTGGAACGGTGCCATGCTGTTATTCTTACCAAAAAGAGTATCTTCATCTTGAGCGTCCGCTGGTAACAGAGTAATAATACGCGGAACCATGCGGTTTGCCATACCAAGATTACGAATAACCGTTTGACCAAGTTGAGTGGGAGACGTAGTGTGCTCAACGAGTCTGTAATCAACAAATGTGAAATTTAAGTCTTTGCCACGTCCCATGGCGAAGCGATCCATTTCATCACTTGTTCCGTAGTAGATATAGTCAGCGCAGAACTTAAGTTCATCACGGACAATTTCACATGCTACATCAGCAGTCTGCCCCGTAGAAATCTGAACTCGCCTTTTAACAGTTGGTTCAAAAGTTAATTCAATATTAATTGGTTCTTTGATAAGATATAAGGGAAGTTGATTCACCTTAAGGAAGGGGAATAGATCACTTAAATCAATACTGTATGAAGGGCATTCTTCGGGTTTTGCGGTGCTCATCTTCGCCCAAGTTGGTTGATTTAATCTACTGTCTGTGGCGTTGTATTCAACACCGTTATCAAGACCATACGCATCGGCAAAAACCTTAGAATCATCATTGTAAACAAAAGCATGATTCATAAAACGACCGGTCATATACATCTCACGCTCAAGGTTATTCTCATTCGTTATGAGTGACGATTTGACAGCATGGAGTGCCGACCACGAATCAATTTCATTGAGTGTCTTATTACCAATCTTAAGAACAGCCTTCTTGATAATCTGTCCAATACCAACATGGGGTTGAAGGAAAACATCCGTCTGTCCAGCACCCGGTTTTAATGCGACGAATATCTTTGAATGAGAGTGTAAGAACCCTTTGTTCTGGAGCGTGAAACGACAGAAACCATCTGTAGTAGCAGCACCTTGCGAGAACACGACTGGTTCAAGTAGATCTGTTTCTAACTGCTGCGTATAGTTCGCAGGGATCTGATCAAGCATGAGAAAGTTTGGAATATCACCATCATCGGAAGACATCTTTAATTTATAATGAATGTATTATAAAAAAAATAAAAAAAAATTAATCAATTTAATTGATATAGAAAATAATTATTTGATCACTGCCTGAGCTGAACGCCCTGCGGAGAATATAATAGTTGAGACTTAGACTTGATAAAGATATAAACACCACAAGGATTGTCACTCTTAAGATCAGAATCAATTGAGAGACCCCATTGCTCGGAAGTGAAGTCATCGCCCGATTCACCAATTCCATATTTTACAGCTAAAGCATAGACACCACCGCCTTCAGCAATATTCATGTATGAATCTTCGCCAGTTGCAGATGTAGTCATATTGTAGTTTCTATTCATATTCACTGGAGAAACAGATAGACGTTCCATGGAGTACTGACTATCGGGGGATATCGCAAGAACAAGATTTTTAACTAACTGCGGATCAACAACTTTAGATTGCGTATTCGTAGCATTCACAATATTTGCGACATAATCAAACTCCGCAGGATATTTAGCACCACCCTTTAACCACTGAACTCTACGGATTGGAGCAAGTGCTGTGATACTCGAACCATCACCGCTTGGGAAGGTAGTTGCTTGACCGTCTTGAGTAAGAGTATTAATATTAGATACTGGCATGAAAGTAACAAATGCCGAAATAACATTCTGTAATGCGAGTGAATACTGAATCTGAGCATTCGTAGAATTAATACTCGTGTATAGAGAAGTGATGGTATTGTATTCATAAGCACCTTCACCACCGCTCGGTGTTCCAGCAGGGATATCGCTGATTTCACAAGTTAGTTTCAGCTTGGATAGTTCGTAGTGAGCATCACCAATTCCAGTGGTGGAACCATCTGTGTTGAAAAGAACATTAGAATCGGGTTGTAAAAGGAACTCTAACTGAATTCCACCAAAAGCATCTTGTCTTAAATCAACCATCTGTCCAGACTGTAAGAATCCACATGGAACGTGAAAAGAAAACTCATTTGTCTGAGAAACCGCAGAAGAAGCATTCTCCATGACTGCCTTACGGAAAGTAGTAGCATTTGGGTAAATCAAGCAAGACTGCTGAAGGTGCGAAATTTGATCTTGTAGAGAACTTGTGCAAGCAAGGTAAGAATTCATGAATTTTGAATAATGTCGAATATTCTCACAAACCATCTTAGAGCGATTGGCACGAACAGTTAGAGATTCAATAACATTGTAAATACCAAGACGGTTATTCATTGTAACATTATCTCCACTAACTAAACGGGTGGGAGTAGCAAGATTATCTTTGAAAGCATTGAAATTACCAACAATTCTTAGCGTGCTCGGATCAAGCATGCCTTCTTGTGCTGATACAGTAAATGATAACACGGGGAAACCATTTTTGAAACTGATTTTTCCATCGGCTGGAATGTTATCAGGACGAATTTCTATGTAGCGACTGGTCATTCTATTTATAATTTAATATTTATAAAAATTATCAAAGTTAAATTAATAAAAAAATAAATGACTGAACTTTGTAAACTCGCTGAAAAATATATAGTAGATAAGACGCCAAAATATAATCATTATTACACTGAAGAATATCATAAGATTTTGAAAGATAAAAAATATTCTTCCATGCTTGAAATTGGAATCGGTTATCCAGAACTAATGAAAAAATTCACAAATGAAAGCTATAAGAGCGGGGCATCTTTGTTTATGTGGCGAGATTATTTTAAAGATTGTATTATTCATGGTGCCGATATCAAAGAATTTAATATCAATGAAGAGAATATTAAAATTCATCAATGTGATCAAAGTAAAGTAGATTCATTAGAAACTATGATGAATAAGATTGGAAATGTAGAATTTATTATTGATGATGGTTCTCATATATTAGAACATCAGATTTTAACGTTTCAAACACTGAATAAATACTGTAAAGATATTTATATCATTGAAGATGTAAAACCAGAAAATATTGAAAAGATATGTAGTTTAGCAAAGCATACCTTCGGTTTAGCAAATGATAATTGGATAGTTAGTTCATATAAACATTCTAAAGATAGTCAAGGATTCGTATGTTTTCAGAAGATTAATCGTCAAAAAATATTATATATTAATCTTGATTCAAGAAAAGATAGAAGGGAACATATTGAAAATTTACTTTGTGACATGCCAAATGTAGAAAGAGTATCAGCAATTAAGGATGAAAGGGGTGGATATTTCGGATGTGTAAGATCGCATATCTTATGTTTAAAAATTGCTTTAGCAAGAAGGTATGAAAATGTTATTATTCTTGAAGATGATTTCAAATATAAAGACAATAGAAATCTCGCGACCATGGATATTCCAGAAGAATATGATATGCTATTATTATCTAATTTAGTGATTAATAAAGATACAGTAAAATATGATGATAAGTTTGACAGAGTATTTAAAGCACAATGGACTTCGGGATATCTCATTCATCAAAACTTCTATCAAAAATTAATAGACACTTTTGAAGAATCATTAAAAAAATTATATGAAGATTATTCAAGATGTAATTACCTTGATATTTATTGGAATAAAATTTTTAAAGATAGTTTAATCTTGAAACACAAAAATATGATTGGAACTCAATTAGAAAATAATTTTAGTGATATTAAAGGTCGTGTATTTAACAGAAGTAATTAAGATCACTGAACTACTTCCACGCTGCCATCACGAATAACTAATCTCCGTATATGAAACACATACGAGTTAAATAGCTTACCCTTGCTCGGAGCGGTTGCCGTCTGGTAGCGAGCGATTACTGCGAGATCCTTGCCCCTTAAGTCCATCACACCATTCTGT
>Ga0099851_1000587_pt1 | contig 15253 bp, 16 predicted proteins | sample CB_VirMetaG_6_FD_78176 | JGI IMG/M metagenome (GOLD analysis project Ga0099851, IMG submission 78176) | Freshwater to marine saline gradient viral communities from Chesapeake Bay - CB_1508_2 Viral MetaG | ecosystem: Environmental > Aquatic > Marine > Coastal | place: USA: Chesapeake Bay... | reverse complement strand
TGGTTCTTCATCTCGTTTTAATGGATTGTATACTGGCAAATATGGTATATCACTTAGATTTACATTACCACTATAGGTATACATTTTATCCCATTCGTTATAAACGAAATAACCTTCACAATGATTTCTATAATTTTTCTTTTTAGCACGAACATAAGAGAAATCTAAATGGTAAACTTCTGCTATACGTGTTCTATCTCTACTCCATATAATTTCAAGAGCAAAACCACCAAATAGGTAGTTATCAATTGCTACTTTATTCCATATGTCATTCCAAGATTCTCCTGTTTTATTAGCGTAATCTAAGACTGATTCGTCTTCTGTTACTAACCCTTCACCCCTTACTGCTTCAACAATAGCATTCACACATGAAGCGTGAATTGTAGAGTGGTTATATAAATCTATTAAATAGTTAGGGTATAAATTATTTTCCCCATATTTAATAAATGCTTCGTCTTTACTTTCCTTACCGGATACCCTTTTATAAGCATCACGTTGTATTGAAGAAAAGTTAATTTTGTTTTTTTTATCCATTGTAAACTGAATAGTATGATAGTTCTTGGTTTTCGTATTTGTATGTTGGATCGTAATCACTACCTGAAACGAATACTCTATCTGTAACTATAAGCTGTGTAATACCTGCTTCACTTACTAAATAATTCTCCCATGCTGCGTTTACTTCATTCCACTTAGTAGCAGTTGTATTCCATACTGCTGGGATTAGACATCCTATTGCCCAATCTTCCCAAGTTTCTTTTACAGTATTCCATACATCGACTGCATTGTTCCATCTTACTGGTTCATCAACACATCCTTCGTATATGTTAGCTTCATAAAATCCACTAGTTGTAGGGACATCACTTGAGCTAACTGTAAACTGTACCCATCCTCCTATATTAGAGGATTTGTTACTAACTACATCACCACCTATGGTAGAATAGTCTCCTTCAAATGAAGAAGTAAGTGCTAAAATTACAGTACTACCTGTAAATTGTGTATCACTCCAAAATACCTTGTTTTGAAACGATGAGGTTACTTCGCTATATTGTAGTTGTATCATATTTTAATTTAATTTAGGATTGGGGCTATTGTATTCAACAATAACCCCTTTTCCTAAAAATTTATTTAACTAGATACTGAAATACCTGTTAAGTCATCTTCTAAGTTACCTGTTTGAACTTCACAAGCAGGAAGTGGTTCCTGTCCTGTAAATGTCAAAGTGTAACCATTCATATCACCAAATGCAGTTCCGGTAGCACCCGTTCCGCCTGATAAAGATAATCCGTTGTTTTGTCCTAGGTAAAAGAATTTACCTGCAGTCGCATCGGATCCGTTATTAGTTTCTACAATCACTTTCAAGTTTGGATTTTGAGCCAATACTTTGATTTGATTTCTTGTAGAGGATTGAAGCTTATGAAATGGTGCGTTTACTACTTGCTCATAGTACACGGTCCCATTTTCTAATGAAGCGTTGATTGTTTCAGTGTAATCTCCTGTTTGTCTAGTAAGTTCAAATTTATAGAACGTACCTGAACCTGAGATATCAGTGATCAAACCATTTTCTTCACCTGTAAGCCCTGCTACAGAACCAGAAAGGATGTATATGTTTTTGATACCTCCGGTATTGTCTCTACATGGTAGGGTAAATCCTGCTGTAATATCACATGCCATAATTTTCTGGTTTTATTTGGTTAATAATTATGCTAAATCGTTTGATACGAAATATTCTGGGTGTCCAATTTGAACTCCTAGTTTGTTTCTCAATCTGTATTTCAAGGTATCGCTGTTAATGTCGTACCATAGAGAGAAGTTTGTAGTATCAGATACTAAATCTGTACCCACGACCATGTCAGAAGATGGTCCTAAGATTACTCTTTCAGAAGCTCCTAATCCGAATACACCAACAATTTTAATGTTTGGATATCCTGGCATTGGTACTTCATAGAATCCGCCTCTTTTAGCTACAGTTGTAGGATCGAAGTGGAATAAGTTTTGAGTAGTTAAACCAGAAATTACTCTTTGGAATACTTTAGTACCCATGAAGAATGTTAAATCGTCTGCATCTAAGATGTTAGCATCTACTTGAGAGATCATTTCACTCATTTGTGCGTAAGCAGTAGAAGCTGTAATTGGGCTTGCTCCTGTTCCTGTTGCAGATACTACACCTGAAGTTGAACCAGAGATAAGTGTTTTAAATCCGTCTGATTGTGCTATTACGTTAGAGTTAGAATCAGAAGAAGATCCTGAGACTGCTTGCCATAAGAATACGTCGTTTGCCTGAGATGCTTTCTTAACTAAATCTCCAGTTAAGTCGTTTAACAAAGTCATAGTTTCTTCGTAAGAACCTGCTGGTAAAGCAGATACTCCTAAGTATTTCTCTGTTAATGTTTGTAAGTTCCAAGAATCGTAAGCTGTTCTCTTAGTAACAGTAATGTTTCTTTGAGAGAATGTTGCTGATCCTGAAGCAGTTGATACTGAATCTCCTCCTTGGAAGAATGGAGTTACAGCGATAAGGTTTAGTGGCTCTTGGAATTTAATTCCTTCTTGTACAGATACATACTCAGTTGTGTTTCCAGTATATACTGTATCAAGAACGATTTTACCAGCTACCTCGTTGTTGAAATCCGCTAATGCGGCTACGTTTAATGCCATCGTAATTTAATTTAAAATTATAATAATTATTTTTTAAGCGCTGATAATTTAGTTAACATCTGCTCGTAGCGCTTACTGTTACGTACAGGTGCATTTGTAGTTGCTGTTTTAGAAAATTTGTTTGGTACAGTTTTTTCTTCAGCTGGCTCAGCAGAGAATGCGGACATCTTATCTTTCATGCTCCCCATTTCTTCTTCAATTTTAGCCATTTTTTCTTTAATTTCCATCATTTTTTCGTCTACCACTTCAGCAATAACTGAAACAATATCCTCTAGAGAAGGTTGCCCTTCTTCCATTACTTCTTCAATGATTTCTTCTTCGAATTTCTCTTCTACTTCTTCAGTAGACATTTCTTCTTGAACTGGAGCTTCTTCTGCTAAGTCTTCACTTCCTTCACCTGCTTCATCTGGTCTTTTCATACCAGTTATGATAGATTCACCGTCTAAAGTAATCACCATACCTGATTCGGTAATATGATCGCCAGAAGGTGCAGGCTTCATTTCGCCATCTATCTCAACAAATACTTTATCACCATCGGCAAATTCACTTCCTTTGTCGTTGGTAATTTTAGTTCCGTCCTCTAGTGTGGCTGAAGCAAATGACTGTTTAGAAGTAGTTTCTTCAAGATTGAATTTTGCTTTCACAAAATCTCTTAACTCTTCGTTTGTCATAATACAATAAAATTATTGATTTTTTAATATAATTTCACCCTTACATAGAGGGCGTCTACACATCAATATCATATCTCATCAATCTTATCAAGAAATATTTGGAGAAGTTAACTGCTTTTATTATCTTGCTTCTCTGTTCAATATTTATGAACGTAATTAAAAAAATATTAAATATGAAACCCACAAAAATTTGTAAAAGATGTGAAAAGGAAAAATCATTAGATGAATTTTCCAAATGTAAAGCGTATAAGGATAACAAACAACCTTATTGTAAAGTGTGTAATAAAAAGCATAACGATGAGTATAATGCTAAACACCGAGATTATTTTAAGGAATATAGTAAAGAATATATCGCTGAGAATAAGGATAGGTATAAGGAACTAATGGATAATTTATTCAATTCTATACCAGCAGGAATTTATGCCATATATCATGACGATGAATTAGTTTATGTTGGTTCAAGTAAGTTACCTAGAAGACGTTTATATGGACATTTTACTAAATCAATTAACGCTAATAATAGTACTATAGCTAAGGCGATGGCTAAGGGTATATTAAAAGGCGATAAACTGCGATTTGAAATGTTAGAATATGTTGATGATAAGGATATGCGACTAGAGAAAGAACGTGCTTATATTCGTAAATTACAACCTACTTTAAACAAGAATAGCAAATAGATTTGGATACCCGATATTTAGTTCGTATATTTATCGGGTTCGAATGGTTCGGGCGTTTAATTAAAATATAAAGGTTATGTTAGAAAATTTAAATGGTAGAGAAAAAAGAGATTTAAAGTTTGATTTACAAGAAATAACAGCACAATGTATGTTAGATCATTGTCCTGATGTTACACACATTGATAATGAGTATGTTGCGGGATTTATTGAAAATTCTGATGCTAGTATATTTGAAGATGCGTTAGAAAGAATAGGAATAGAGTTTGATGAAGACCATGAAGATGAATATACAGAAATGCTTATAGAATTTATTTTACAAGTAGAAAAGTTTAATTTAGAAGTAAAAGGTTTAGATTATTCTTCCGAAAGTAATCAATAAAAAATTTGGATATTGCGATATTTATTCGTATATTTACGGGTTCGAATGGTTCGAGCGATTAAAATTTAAAATTAAAGGTTATGTTAAAATTGATTAGAAAAAACAAAATTAGAAAAGAATTGATTCAACAATTTGAATTAGGTAAATTAGAGATACCAACATATCAAGTGATGGGTGAAGACATTGATCCAAAAATTACATTTAAAGAGCAATTAGGACATTTAGTTAATGAAATGTATAAAGTAAAATATTTAAAAAGTAATCAATAAAAAATTTGGATATCGCGATATTTGTTCGTATATTTACATATAAGAAATTTAAATAATAATAAAAATTAAAATTAAAGGTTATGAGTTACAATTCAGGAAAAAATTTCAAAAAACAAAACAAATCACAATTTCAAGTATTTATGAATCCTAATAAGGATAAAGGTATTAAAGCTACTAAGGTATTAAATGAATTAGCTGCTTTTTGTGAAAAAACCGTTTATATCAAAGACGATGAAAAACATATTAAAGCAGGATTCGAATTAAACCCAGCATTATTTAAATGGGAATATCACGTAAATTATAAAAACAACCGTTTAGTAATGACTGAAGATGAGGATGGGCTTTATATGTGGATGTATTTTGGTAATGCTGATAAAATGAATGCTGATTTTGAAGGTGGGATTGAATTTAGTAATAAAAATAATTATGCTATGCAGGTAATTAACTTTTTACATGCAGCAGATTTAAAAGAAAAAGGAGTAGAATTTAGTTTTTCAGCAGCGTAATAAAAATTAAAATAGGTTTGGCTCCGTAAGGAGCCATTCATACATTTATATAAGAAAGGCGGTTAATGACCTAACGTCTGATAATAAAAATAGGTCTCTAAATTAAATTATATATTATGTTATTACAATTATCAAGTAAACAAAGATCTGCTATTGAAGCAGGTAAAGTAAAAAGAAATCGTCTAATTAGAGCTACAAAACAAGCTGCTAAACAAATGAATAATGACGAAAAACCCCTCCACTATTACATTTACGGTCCGTCTGGTATAGGTAAAACTTACCAAACTGAAAAAGCAATTAAAGAAACAGGGGTTGTAACTCATACTGTATCTGGTAATGTTAGTATGATGGCTTTAGGTGTTAACCTTGCCGTAATTAAATACATGAATCCTAATAGTAAAGTTGTTGTTGTAATCGATGATTGTGATGAACTTCTTAAAGATACTTCTAATATTAACCAAATGAAAGGTATATTAGATAAGAATGAGTATTCATATAATAAAAGATTTCATATCAATACCGTAGGAGAAGAAGGTACACTTGAACACGATGCTGTAGCTCAATGTATGACTGAAGGTAGACAAGGATTTACAGTTGATACTTCTAATTTTACTTTTGTTATTACCTCAAATATTAAATTAGCATATGATGATTCAGCAGAAGAAGGTGATGATAGTAAAAAAGCTGCTCGTCAACGTCACTTAGCTGCTATTAGAGGTAGATGTGAAACTAAGGATTTAGATATGAACAAGGAAGAAAAGTGGGGTAATTTAGCTTTTGTTACTTTAGAAGATGGTGCTTGTAATTCTTGTGATGAACAACAAAAAGTGTTTATTTTAGATTATATTTGGAATAATTGGGATAATATGACTGAAACTTCAATTCGTACCGTAGAAAAAATGGCTCGTGCTTTACATTTAGAAGGAGAAGAAAATATTAAAGATGCTTTTGATGCTGATTTCTTAAAATAGTATTATGAAATTTACACAAGAACAACAAGATGAAATCCTTCATAAATTAAATAAAGGTAAATTAGGAGAATTAACTGAAGGAATGTGGAGAAGAATAAATACAAATTATTCTAAAACTAATTTCTTAAAATTAAATCCTGAAAGAATATATGAATTAGCTAAACCCTATACTAATCCTTGGGAGATGATTAGATATAAAGGAGAAAATCAAGCAGAAATCAATGCAGCCGGTAGATATTTTACAAATGATCCTGACCTATTTCCTTTACCTGAATGGTTTAAGAGAGTAATTGAAGATGATTGGACTGAAGAAAGAGTAAGGGAATTTATTAAAGTAAAAAAAGTAGTTAGTAGAAACGATTTTGGTTTAAAAAGCCAACCTGCATACCATGCTGCACGTAGATTAGGTTTATTAGATGAATATTTTCCTAAGTATAAAAGAGTAAAACCACCTAAATACTCTGATGAAGATTTAGCTAAATTTGCTCTACAATTTAATACTAAAAAAGAATTTCGTGATGCTAATGGTAGTATGTATAATATGGCTGAAACGAGAGGAATTTTAAATAAAATATGTTCTCATATGGTATCAAAAAGAGGAAGACCTAAAAGATAATTTGGTTCCCCAAAATAGGGGTTGTATGTTTATAGTGTTGAGTTTTTAGTCATAACCAATTCAACACTCATTTTTAAATTGTTTTGTTTTTATTATTACTAGAAGAAGGGATACGTTGCAAGTCGTATCCCTCTTCTTATTGGTTAGTCTATCTCACTATTCTTCCCAAATTTCAACACTATTTGTTTTGCCTATATAATTTTATTAGATTAAATATTAGGGCTGATAATAATACCGCTATTGATAACACTGATTCTATATTAGTTAAGAACATACTTGTTATAAAAGCTATCATGTTAACGATGTTGAATTTTAATTGTTCCATCATTTTATTATATTGTTGGCTTGTTGAGAGCATACTGCTACTCGTTGTTTAAAATCGGGGAATTCTTTTCCCACTTTAATGTCTCTAACACAACGGGAAATAAATGAATCCCTTGTTTCACCTAATTTTCTACTTGGTAATGGCATTTTGCATAATGATTTTGTCAGCAAAATAACCTTCAACGCTTACGCCTTTTACTTTACCGGTTTTAATATATTCGTTCCAAATTTTCGTATTGTCGATCTTATAAACACCCATCCAACTTCCTCGAGATACATTAAATCCAAATAATTTAGATTTGTCTATTTCAGGATCGTCTACTAACCATGTTTCTACTAATGAAACACCCTCTACCATTTGGTTTGAATCGTGTTCTATGTTAATAGAATCTATTAGTTTACTTTTCATAAGTTTATATGATAGTTTCTTTATTTCTTCCGGCGGGAAAAATACATAATACCGATCTCCATTTTCATCAATACGTGGAATAAGTTTATCTGCTATCATAATGGGAGTAACCAGCAGTTGTTGCTCGGCTAGCTGTTTACCAAATTCAAACTGTCCTGCTGGTATCCCTTCTAATATTTCACCTAATGTTCTAGATTTAGGATTACGTTGTGATGCTTCTTGTACACGTGGTCCTCCTATTACTTCTTTAGGTCCTTTATTTGTTGTTGTAGCACGTTTTTGTTCATCTAATGGTTTTGATTTTCTAAAGAATTTCTGTACCCATCTATGTCTACAATTGTAGCTACCTTTATAAGCAAATATGTCGTATGTACTGAATTCGCTATTTGCTCCTTCTAATGACATATTGTTAATATCTTCTAGTCTAAATAATTTATTTAAATCAAGCATTTTTCTACAGAAATCTCTGTTTTTGCTATCTTTAGGTCCTTGATACTGATATAATACCTTATATGTAGCAGAATCTTGTAATGAACCTTTATCTGCCTCACTTATTATTTCAGCAAATAAATAATTATTAAATTGTTCGTCATCCACTTCTACCCATCCGTCTTCGGTTAATGTATCATGCGTTAATCCGCGCTTTTCAAGCGATTTAATCAATAATTCTTGAGTATCGGCATCCATATCGTCAAAGAATTTTCCATCGCTAAATTTCGCAGATAATTCATCTTTGATAATTTCATTATTTGATGCTTCTAATTCACCTGCTTGGCGTAATTTCTTTTCTGCCCAAGGTAATGCTGCTGGTCCTCCCCATAATAGGTAAGATATATAACCGCATGCATCGTAATCCTTACGTTTAACAGCTAAATCATAATTATCTTTTTGTCTAAGTAAAAATGAACGCATACGTTTGATTGTACTTAAACTAACATTTTCTCCGTTAGCTAATTGTTGTGCTCGTTGTTTACCAACTAATGTTCCACATTTATTACCTAATTCTTTATTACGTTTAATTCCTTGATTAGCTGCTGATACTGCTTGTTTAGGATAATCGTTATATGTTTCAAATTCTTCTAGTTGTTTACCGAACATTTGAAAATCTACTTCAATAGCTGGTTCTTCAACCAATGCTACTGCGTTAATTCCCATTAAATCTTCTAGTTCGTCTATAATTAGTTTTACAATTTTCATTATCCTAATGTTCTTTTTGCGTTTAATTTAGCATTAGCTTCTTGGGACGATGAAACATCTCCTGCCACTACATATGCTCTTACAGTCTGTTGTGAAGCTACTTCGGTAGGATTTATACCTGTATCCCTAGGTGCTTGTATTGCTTGTGGAGCTGATGGTGCGACTGCTGTTACTTCACCTCCACCTCCTGCTGATGCTCCTCCTAATGCTGCTATTTGAGCATTTGCTTTACGTTTTGCTGATATAATAGATGCTATAATACCACCGATTGAAACGGCAAATGCTGCTATACCAAATGGTCCTAATGCCGCTACGAATGCTCCTAATGACATACTTGCTTTAGCTGTTGCTGCTGTACCTGCTAATGCTATTTCTTGTGCAGTTGCTGTTGCTTTAGCTACATTTAATTTTGCTATTTGTATTTGTTCCATAGCGTAGAATTGAGCATTCATAACTGTTTCAGCTAACAATAATGTTTGTTTTAAAGTAAACTGATCGTTTTCTGCTTTTATTCTACGTTTTTCTGCTTCAATTTCTTTAACCTGAATTGCTTCTAATGAGGCTAAACGTTGTTGTTCAGATAAATTTATATTATTTTCTACTTCAGAACGTTCTCTTTGTAGATTTATAATTTCTCTATCGTAACGTTGTTGTGATAAACTTGTTATGTTATCGAATGCTGAATTAGCTACACTTAAAAAACTATCAAAATTAGCTTTATTACCTACGGTATCGTCTATAGCTGCTTGTAAACCATCTCTAATTTTAGTAATGGCACCATTCTCACCAAACATTTCTTCATCGAATAAAGCATCTTCTTCATCAATCCATTTAATGTCGTTGATGTTAAATTCGTCTGCTGTTTTCTGGAATGCATCAAAGAATGCTCTTGCTGCTAAATCACCTTCTTCCTTCCACCATTCTTCATTTAGCTTATTTGCTTCACCTTCTATAGCCCATTTATCTTGAAGACGTTTAAGTGTATCTTCATATCCTTTACGTTCGGCTTCTGCTTGTTTAATACCTAAATCATTAGCACGTTTTGCTCTTAGTACTGATAATTCACGTAATGCATCCCTATATCCTTCTTCACCTTCTTTTAATGCTGCTACTTTTCGTTCGGCTAATTGTATTTCTACATTGATTGTTTCTTGTCCAAATGCTTGCATTACTGCAATTTGGTCTTTTAAATCATCTTCTATATTTGCTTCTTTTATAGCTGTCATAGCATTTGCCATAGACTGCATTTGTAATGAAGCATACTTAGCTGGATCACCTAACGATAAAAACAAGTTCTTTAATGTCTCCATACGTGACACGATAGGAGTAAGTTGATGTTGTATTTCCACTAATCCCGCTGTTAATGCGGCTAGTCCTGCTACAAATAAACCAACTGGGTTTGCTGCTACAATAGTATTAAATGCTTTAGTAGCACCACCTGCTGCTTTAACTGTTTCTCTTAAATCAACTAAACCTTGTGCTGCAGTTCTAATACCTTCACTGAATGCAATTGCGTTAGCAGCGTATGCAGTATATTTTTCAAATTCTTCATTTTCAATACCTAGTAATCCTATTGCACCTGTTAAACCAGCAACTGAACCACCAACTACATCTATGGCACCTTGAAATCCTCTAATTTTATCTTCGTCAGTAAGTCCTCTAAGTGCTAAATTAGCATCTTCTAGTTCTTTAGTTACCGCTTGTATATTCTTAGAAGCCTTTTTAAATACCTCCGAATTGACGTCTACGTCTTTAATTTCGTCATTTAGATCCTTGAGTTCATTTTCCATCTGTTTGATGGTGCGAGTTGCTCCTTGATCATTAACTTTTATATTGTATTCAATTGTTTGTGCCATACTCTATATAAATATATGATTAACAAAAATCAAGAATGTTGAATTTTTCTTTCAGTAAATTTATTAACCATGTGTTCTTCTTCTATATTAGGTAAAACTGAAGCATAATAATCGTGCTGTGCTTTCTTAGTTATTACTTTTAATCCATCAATTTCAGTATAGGCGGGTAGTTTATCTACAATAAAAATATCAATTAGTAATCTAGTAGGACGAGGTTGTCTAATATAATATCGTTTTTTAGCATATACATCGGGATATTCATTGAATTTAAGTGTACCTAACGGGCTTAAATCGCTTAAAATATCTTCATCGACGACTACTATGTCTATATCTCTTTCCGACGGTATTTCCGTTGTTTCATTACGAAGGTAAGTCGCCCAGCTTCCCACTAGGACGACATTACCTTGTAATAAATTGTTAATTTGTTCTAACATGAAGTACTACATGAAATTCCTGTGTTAAAGAATTGTCCTGGTCCTGATGTTATAGACACTGTAAATTCTCTAGCACATACTGTTGTACCTTGGTCTCCTACTGGTACGTTAGTAAATTCAGTTCCATCACAACAAGTATAGTTGAAATATGTTGTTGTACCTGTACCTCCACTTTCTAAATCATATTCGTAACAAACTACTCCTGCCGGTGTTGGGCTTGGTGTTGGAGTAGGTGTTGGTGAGAATGGTGTAGGTGTTGGAGTTGGAGTAGGATTAACTGCAAAACAAGCCGCACAATTGTTATATCTTGTCCAAGTTGTAATGTTAGTATCTAATCCACTAGTAGTTGTTTCAGTTCCTACTTGATAACATGTTCCATTATTTTCTAATGATGAACCGTTAGCTAAGTTTTCACTTGAATTATTTACACCTACGAATTGTACATTCGGATCACTACATAATGACATGTTATAATATCTTACTGTAGCAGGACATCCTACTAAGAAAGTATTTGTTACAGTTCCTACTGATGGAATAGATGCGTTGGTAGTTGTACCTACTACTATGTAAGTTACTCCGCCTGCTGTTACTCTATCATTATTTGCTAATGTAATATCTTCTATTGTTTGTCCTGATCTATGGTTAGTAGATAATGTTGTACAATTTTGTAGTTGATAATATCCTACTAAGTTTGTATCTATAGTTCTATTATCTCCGTACGTTGTACCTACAGTGTTTATAGCATATGCTCTATAAGTGTATTGTGTACCTGGTGTTAATCCTGTTAAATTAGCACTGAAGTTTCCTAATCCTGTTCCTGCTACTGGTACGTTAGTATCAACTCCTATTATAGGTGTTCCTGTACCTTGTAAGTATACGAATCCTTTAGTAGTATAAGCTGGCTCACCTACATCAGTAATTGTACCGTTCATTGTAGCTGTATCAGTTCCTACTGGATCTGCTGCTAATGTAGTAACACTTGCTTGATATTCTTCAGGTGGTGTTTCTGGACATCCTGTTAATCCTGTATCAGTTACTGTACCAACATTTCCTGAGATTGAATTTGTTGTACCAGTTACTACATAGAATAAACCTGCACTATCTTCAACTCTATCTCCTACTGATAATGTAATTGAAGAAGTTAAGTTAGCTGTTCTAAATCCGAAACTACTATCAATACATCTTTGTAATGAGTAGAATTCTTCTGCTGGTTGAGGTGTTGGAGTTGGAGTAGGTGTTGCAGTAGGAATAGGTGTTGTTACTAACACCGTTACTGCATTTGTACATGCGCCTGTAGAACGAACAATATACGTCGGATAAATTTGTGACGTATACCATCCTGAATCTAAGCTAGCCCTAGAAACCCCACTTTCAATGAGGTTTCCGGCTATCTCGGACGTATGATAAATGTTAAACGGTCCTACATCTGCACCTAATGATGTTCCCGTTAATATTACGCTTGTTGCCATTGATTATTTTTTAACATGTTGCTTTATTGGTTATTTCTCCTGTTGCGGATATTTCGAATGAAATTGATGGGAATGCACTAGCACTAGTATCTAAACCATACCATTTAGCATTACCATTATATCCAGTAGTTAAATTAGTATCACTATATACGAAATCTCCTATGTTTAATTGAGATACATTTGTAATTGTAGAACTCACATAAACTAATGGGTAGAAATCTCTTGTTATTCCACCACAAGCATCTCCTGCATTTGCTGCTCCGGAATCAGGTTCAGCAGTTGAATACAATGTTGTAAACGCTGAAGTTGGAGTTGGAGTAGGTGTAGCGGTTGGTGTTGCACTAGGTGTAGGAGTTGGTTGTGCACAAGTTCCTATATCCTGAACTACTCCATTATTATCAATTTGTAATGAATTACTTGGATTTGGATCACCTTGTGTTACATCAAATGCCCACCATAAGTTACCTCCTGCAAATGGATCTAGTAAAGTTATGTCGTTATAAACTACATCTCCTATACCTAATCCTTCATAAGCAAATTTCGCTGTTTGTGGCGAACCTAAACTACATGCTAACGCTGCACTTCCATATCCACTATTTGATAAGAAGAAATCTCCAATTTGTGGTGTTGGTGTTGGAGTAGCAGTTGGTGTAGCAGTTGGTGTTGGTGTTGGAGTTCCTGTTGCTGTTGGTGTTGGTGTTGCAGGTGTAGCTGTTGGATAACTACCACATACATCAGTTGAAGTAATACCTACTCCAGTTTCATATCTAAACCATACTGTTGGTTGTACTGGTGATGTTGTTCTATTGTTTACACCGTAGTATCCTGTAGCTAATTCTGTTGTATAACCAGCATCTGTATAAACACTATCAAGTAATGATAAGTTGTTTACATCGATGAAATCTGGAGAATAGTAAGCATTAGGTGTATTACTAAGATTACATACTGATTGTGCTGATGCTCCTATACTAGTTCCCCACAATTGTGCAATTGGTGTTTGAGTAGGTGTTTGTGTTGGAGTTGGAGTTGGTGTTGCAGGTGTTGCTGTAGGATAAGAACCACAAGCATCTGTAGATGTAATACCTACTCCTAATTCGTATCTAATCCAAATAACAGGCGCTACTGGTGAAGTAGTTCTGTTGTTTAATCCGTAATATCCTGTAGGTAATTCAGTTGAATATCCTGCATCACTGTATATTCTATCGTTTAGAGATAAATTATTAACATCTATAAAGTCTGGTGAATAATAAGCAGTTGGTGTATTGCTAAATCCACATACTGATTGTGCTGATGCTCCCATACTAGTTCCCCATAATTGTGCTATTGGCGTTGGAGTTGGAACTGGTGTTGCTGTCGGTGTAGCAGTTGGTGTTCCTGTAGGAGCAGCACATAATGCTTCTGATACAATACCTGTTCCATCTATATATCTAATATAATTTGTTACTGGTGATCCTGCAGGAGTGTTATTAGACATACCATAGAATAAACCACCACCACTAAATGGTACTGTTAATAATGTATCTGTCCATAAATCGTTTCCGAAGAATGCATCGTTAATATCAGTAAATGCATTAGTATAAACTTTACTTCCAATTATACCAGCACATGCTTCTGTAAATGTTTCAAATCCGTCAGTAGTTATACCAAATGAGAAAACACTAGATGGTGCTGTTGGTGTTACAGTCGGTGTTGCAGTTGGAGTTGGTGTAAATCCTATTGGTGTATTAGTAGGAGTTGGAGTAGGTGTGGCTGTTTGTCCTGCAGGTGTAGGCGTTGGTGTTGCCGTTGCTGTAGGAGTAGGTGTTGCTCCAGTAAATACTTCACCATCAATAATCATGAAACAATCAGGTGTAGGACTAGGTGTTGGAGTTGCTGTAGCTGTTGCCGACGGAGTAGGACTCGCAGTTGGCGTAGGTGTAGCAGTTCCAGTTGGTGTTGGAGTTGGTGTATTAGATGGTACTGGTGTAATTACATTTGATGCAACTCCACTTACTACTAATGTACAATCAATTGCTAATGCGAATTGAGTTTGTTGTTTTAATAACTCAACTGCTACAACATCATTTTGTTGTAAGTTAAATCCACTAATTTTGTTTATACGATATTGTTCACCACCAATGAATATCCTATCGTTAAGATGGATATTTTTATATTCTGTCGGTGAAAATTCTAAATCGAGTGTTACTTTCCTTGCTTCATCCCAATATAAATTATTTACATATTGTTCCCAATAGTTTTGATATGCTGTTGTTCCGGCATTAGCACCGAATCCAATAGGCAATAAGTCAAAATACTGATTATCAAAATGTAAATCATAAGTACCTGCCGTAGCAGGTAGTTGAGATAGGTTAGAAAGTGTGCGGTATTGAAATACTTGTTGTCCGTCTATATAAATTCCATTTACGGCACCATACGGAGCTAGTAAATTAGATTTATAACCTAAACGAGGTTTAAATAAGTATGTAGTTTGTTTATTATTATCAAACTTATATAAGTGCGGAAGCACAAAACCTGTATTAGACAGGTTGAAAGTAGGGTTGTTATCGGAATCAAAAGAACCGGATTGTATGATAGGAGCTATTACAACCGGTGCATGATATGTCTCTATCGTTTGCTCGCCTAATGCTACCGTTGAATCGCTGATTACACGTATGGTTCCGTATTGGTAATTAGGATCATTGTCTTTAGATAACACAGAAAATCTATCACTATCATCCGCATTTTGAAGTATGATTTGTTTTGATTGTTCTGATATAGGATGTTTAATTGATTTACGAACAGAAGAAGCATATAGTTATGTCTAATCTACATATAAACATAGAG
>Ga0099851_1000580_pt1 | contig 15286 bp, 18 predicted proteins | sample CB_VirMetaG_6_FD_78176 | JGI IMG/M metagenome (GOLD analysis project Ga0099851, IMG submission 78176) | Freshwater to marine saline gradient viral communities from Chesapeake Bay - CB_1508_2 Viral MetaG | ecosystem: Environmental > Aquatic > Marine > Coastal | place: USA: Chesapeake Bay... | reverse complement strand
GAACTACCTGAGTATTGGAATCTATTCAAAGAAGGTATTGTCAGAGTAAATCCATCATACAAAAATAAAATGAATTGGTTTACTGAGAGTAATCGATGTAGTTATGAAGGCATCTACATTATGAAAAAACATTTGTTCAGGCAATTGGTGACTGAACATTTTCTAATCATGGAGCATATTTGGAAGAATTGTAGTGAAGTTTTTCCAGATAAATCAAAGAAACAATATAATTGTTCTGAACCATTTCCGTGGAGATACCCAGGCTTTTTGAACGAAAGATTTGTACCATTTTTTGTTCATGCAAATAGTTTGAAAAAAGTAGAAGTACCTCTTGTATTTTTAGGATGAAAGAAAAGTTTATCAATGCCCACATGGAATCAGCAGGTGTCTATGCTCGTCTGTCTTCCGCAAAACGATTACAGGTTGGCTGTGTCATCGTAAAGAACAATACAATCATTGGTATTGGCTACAATGGTATGCCATCTGGTTGGGATAATGAATGTGAGACAATTGATTACGTTGATGAGAATGGCCAAGATTATGATGAAATGATTTCTAAAGGTTACACTTTTGGTGCAGTATCAGAAGTTGCTGGCTATGTAAGACGAACTACAAAACCAGAGGTACTTCATGCTGAAACAAACGCCATCGCAAAAGTCGCTAGATCAACCAATTCAACTGAAAATGCAGATATGTTTGTGACTTGCTCGCCTTGTTTAGAATGTGCTAAACTGATACATCAATCTGGTATCAAAAGAGTGTATTATGAGCATACATATAGAAATGATGATGGGTTGAAATTTTTAGAGATGTGTGGAATCGAAACAAATCACATCAAAACAGAGGATAATAAATGAAACTTACAGAGAATTTTTCATTAGCAGAAATGACCAAATCTGAAACAGCATTGCGTTTAGATATGGATAATACACCAGAACCTGAGCATTTAGAAAATATGAAGGCTTTGGCAGAAAATGTTTTGCAACCCATAAGAAATTATTATGGCATGGGAGTAAAGGTAAACTCTGGATATAGACATCCTGATGTAAACAAGGCAGTCGGTGGATCTACCACATCAGACCATTGCAAAGGTATGGCTGCAGACATTGAAATTCCAGGTGTACCAAATGCTGAATTGGCACAATGGATTGCTGACAACCTTGAGTTTCGTCAGTTGATTCTTGAGTTCTATACACCAGGTGTTCCTGATTCTGGTTGGGTTCATGTGTCATACAATCCAGCAGACAACAAGAAGCAAATTCTTACCGCAATGAAAGAGAATGGTAAAACTGTCTATAAACCTGGTTTGATTGCTTGATAAAAATTTTGAGGTAGTTATGAATAGGTTTTTTGGCCGTGTGAATAAAGGTTGGGGTCACGAAGATATATGGGTGACCAATGACAAATACTGTGGTAAGTTCATGCACTTCCATGAAGGCGCCAAGTTCTCAATGCATTTTCACCGTGAGAAGGATGAAACTTGGCGTGTTATGTCTGGTGAATTCATCGTAAAATGGATCAACACAAAGACAGCTGAAGTTGAAGAAAAACGATTACTTGTTGGTGATGTTTGGCATAATGCACCTCTTGTACCACATCAACTTATCTGCATCAAGGCAGGTCATATTCTAGAAGTATCAACACCCGATTCTGACGAAGATAATTATCGTGTAGCACCAGGTGATTCTCAGAGTGGATGATAAAGATGTTTGGGAGTTTATTCAACCAGAAGACCTTTGGATTTATGATAAACTCATTCTTGCAAAACGATTAGGCTACCTCTGTGGTCCTGCTGGAGTTCCGCCACCAAAAACAAATAAGTACATCATAAGACCATGCATCAACTTTCGTATGATGGGTCGTGGTGCAAAGATTGTTCATCTTTCTGAAAATGCACACCACGATATACCAGACGGTTATTTTTGGTGTGAAGTATTTCAAGGCCGCCACCTAAGTTTTGACTTTCATCACGGTAAACAAGTTCTTGCCGTTGAAGGATTTAGAAATTCAGAAAGAATAGATCGTTTCTCAAAGTGGCAAAGATGCGAAGATGTGTTGACACTTCCAGATTTTCTTGTTACAATATCAAATAAGTATGAGTGGTTGAATGTTGAATGTATTGGCGACAAAATCATTGAAGTGCATTTGAGGTATAATGATGACTTTGAAGGACATTCTGCAAAGACAATCATACCAGTTTGGAAAGAAGAGTTTTATCGTAGTGAATGTGGTGACCGTGTAGGTTTTATTCTAAAGGATTAGTGTATGAGTATTCGTGATATTGCAAAAAAGTTGGCTGTTCAATACAAAATGCCCAAGGCAGAAAAGTATGATCTGTCTTACCGGGAGTATGATGACATGGTAGAAGTCATCGGTTGGATGCAAGACCCAACACAAGACATGAGAAATTTTGAAGGTCGTGAGATGTTGTTTCCAAAACGATGGGTTACAATTGGTGTTCTACATTCTGAGACAGAGGTGCCTGCATGAATGTAAAATTAGTCACACTCAAAACAAATCATACTATACTTGCTGACTTTGATGTTGATGGTGATGTTTGTCTACTCAAAGAACCAGTTCAAGTCGTCATGCAACCAACAAAAGAAGGTCCAATGATGGCCTTTTCACCGTTTCTAGATTACTGCCAAGAATTCAAAACTGGTATTCGTATTCATGAGGACGATATTCTTTGCATCACCACACCAATGCGTGAGGTAGAAAATCAATACAATCAAATCTTCGGATCAGGTATACAGATTGCCTCATCTATTCCTAAAGTATGATACAATACATGAATGAGTAAATATTATACAAACCTTTTCTGTTACGGTAACAGTATCATGTACCGTGGCATTGACAACGGCAGGCGGGTGAAAAAGAGGATTTCTTATTCACCCGTTTTGTTTTTACCAACCAATAAAAATACTGAGTGGTCTGGCCTTCACGGCGAGAAACTTGAACCAAAGAAGTTTGAAACGATTCGTGATGCTCGTGACTTCATCAAAAAATATGATGAGATTCAAAACTTCAAGGTCTATGGTAACTCAAGTTTTGAATATGCCTTCATTGCAGACACACAAAGAGGTATGATTGACTGGTCAATTGACGATATAAACATTGCAATCATTGACATTGAAGTTGGTTCAGAAAATGGCTTTCCAAATCCTGATGAAGCATCAGAGCCAATCACAGCAATTGCCATTCGTAGATTGAATGGCGACACTAAAGTTTATGGTTGTGGTGAATATAATAATACACACAAAAATGTAGAATACATTCATTGCCGTGATGAGTATACACTTTGTCGCAATTTTATTACTGATTGGGAAGTAAATTGTCCCGATGTAATCACAGGTTGGAATACTAAATTCTTTGACATACCATATCTGTATAATCGTTTCAACCGTATTCTCGGTGAAGAGATGACTAAAAAGTTATCACCGTGGGGAATACTATCAGCTAGAACAAAGGTGTTGAGAGGTCGTCAACAAACCTTTTATGATATTTCTGGTATCGCTTCTCTCGATTACATAGAACTATACAAGTGGTATGCGCCTGGTGGTAAGTCACAAGAATCATATCGCCTCGACAATATTGCAAATGTAGAACTTGGTGAAAGTAAAATTTCTTACGATGAGTTTGACAATCTGCATCAACTGTACAAACTCAATTATCAAAAGTTTATTGATTACAATATCAAAGATGTGGAATTGATTGTCAAACTTGAGAGTAAGTTGAAGTTACTTGAATTGGCTCTGACTCTCGCCTATGATACAAAATGTAATTATGAAGATGTGTTTGCACAGACAAGAATGTGGGATTCTCTGATCTATTCTTATTTGTTTGAAAAAAAGATTGTTGTACCACCAAAAATGATCAAAGAAAAGACAGAGGCCTTTGAAGGTGCCTATGTCAAAGAACCTCAAGTTGGTAAACATGACTGGGTTGCATCGTTTGATTTGAACTCTCTGTACCCACACCTTTTGATACAATACAATATCTCACCAGAAACTATCGTGGAACCACAGGATTACACGCCAGAGATGCGAGAAGTAATTGCACAAGGTGTGACCGTAGAAAAGTTGCTTGATCGCAAGGTGAACTTGAGCAGGATTTCAAATGTAACAATAACACCAAATGGGCAATTCTTCCGGACTGACAAACGAGGTTTTATACCAACGATGATGGAAGAAATGTATGAAGATCGAAAAAAATTCAAAAAGTTGATGATCAAATCACAACAAGATTATCAAGTTGAAACCGATTCAACAAAGAAAAAAGAACTTGAAAATCTCATTGCGAGATACAATAATCTTCAGCTGGCGAAAAAAGTTTCTTTGAATTCTGCCTACGGTGCAATGGGTTCGCAATACTTTAGGTTCTATGATCTACGAATGGCTCTTGGTGTAACAAGTGCAGGTCAGTTATCAATTCGTTGGATTGAAGAAAAAATCAATCTCTATATGAATAAGATACTGAAAACTGAGAATATAGATTATGTTATTGCGTCTGATACTGATTCGATTTATCTTCGCCTTGGTGAATTAGTGAACTCTGTGTTCAAAGAAATTGATACACTAAAGATTATTGACTTCATGGATAAAGTTTGTGAAGACAAGATTCAACCATACATTGATAAATCTTATGAAGAACTTGCTGAGTATGTTCATGCCTATGCACAGAAGATGATTATGAAACGAGAGGGTCTTTCTGACAAAGGTTTATGGACTGCTAAGAAACGATATATTCTCAATGTCTACAATAACGAAGGTGTTGTTTACAAAGAACCAAAACTCAAAGTAATGGGTCTTGAAATGATCAAATCATCAACACCATCGGCAATTCGTGAAAAGATGAGAACGGTTACCAAAGTGATGTTGACAGGCACAGAGTCAGATGTGCAAGACTTCATTGCACAATTCAAAGAAGAATTCAAATCATTACCACCAGAAGAAATTTCTTTTCCAAGAGGTTTGAATGGCCTGTTCACATACGCTGATCCGGTTTCATTGTATAAGAAAGGCACACCGATTCATGTCAAAGGCGCCATTCTTTACAATCATTTTTTGAAACAACATGAACTCACAAATAAATATCCTCTCATTCAAGAAGGCGAAAAACTAAAGTTCACCTATCTCAAGATGCCGAATCCTTTCAAAGATATGGTCATTTCATATCCTGGTCGTATACCAAAAGAATTCAATTTGAATGAGTATATTGATTATGACACACAGTTTGAAAAAGCGTTTCTAGAACCTGTCAAAGTCATACTTGATTGTATGGGTTGGCAGGCCGAAAAAAGAAGTACACTCGATAGTTTCTTCTCATGATTCAGGCATTACTACCATTTCTTACAGCGATTGCTTTATCGACCATCGCTGCATTTTACTCGGTCATTGGCCTTGCACAAATCTTTCCTGGTTCGTTCTGGCCAATTGTTATCATGGGTACAGTTCTTGAGGTTGCGAAACTTGTAACAGTTTCTTGGTTATATAACAATTGGAATGTTACAATGCGTGCCATGCGTTATTACTTTGTCATTGCAATTGTATTTCTCATGTTGATTACTTCGATGGGTATTTTTGGTTTTCTTTCAAGAGCTCACATAGAATCAAACATTGTTGTTGGTGGCAACTCTGTTCAAATTCAAATCATTGAACAGCAAGAAAAGATTTCTAAAGAACGCCTTGCATATCTTCTAAAGAAAGCAGGTGATGATCCAGATAGAATCGCAAGAACCACAGATCGTGCAATTCAAGAAACACAAGCAGAACTGAAAAGATTATCGGAAGAAAAACTACCTTTACTCAAAGAAGAAAACAAACTGCTTGCTGAAGTTGGTCCAATCAAATACATTGCCGAAGCACTTTATGGCAAAGAAGATCCAGATTTCATAGATAAAGCAGTAAGAGTTGTGATTCTTATAATCATTGTTGTTTTTGATCCACTTGCAATTCTGTTGCTCATTGCGGCAAATCAAAGTTACCGCAGAATAAAAGAAGAAGAAAAACCAGAAGAAGAAGAACCTAGAAAAAAGGCAAATAGAAAACGAAAGGTTGACAATCAGCCCGTAGTTAGTGTAGAATCATTTGTTGATAATAAACATCAACTTATACCCAAAGATAAAATTACTAACCTTGATGGAGGTTCCTTCTAATGAGTTTGCTTGATAAACTGAAGAAAAACACGACAATCAAAGATTCTGCTATTCTTTCAAAGTCAAAGTTTTTCACAGATAAAGATGTAATACCGACTGATGTGCCGATGATCAATGTGGCACTTTCTGGTCGTCTTGATGGTGGTCTTGTACCAGGTCTTACGATGCTGGCTGGCCCATCGAAACATTTCAAAACAGCATTTGCTTTGCTGATGGCTTCTGCCTATCAGAAAAAGTATCCTGATGCAGCCATTCTATTTTATGATTCAGAGTTTGGTACACCACAGAAATACTTTCAGACATTCAACATTGACATGGATCGTGTTCTTCATACACCGATTACTGATGTTGAACAATTGAAACATGATATCGTCAATCAGTTATTATCAATTGAAAAGAATGACAAAGTAATTATTGTTCTTGATTCAATTGGTAATCTGGCTTCTCGTAAAGAAGTTGATGATGCAACCGAAGGTAAAACTGTTGCAGACATGTCAAGAGCAAAACAAATCAAATCACTCTTTCGTATGGTAACACCACATCTTACAATCAAAGATATACCTATGGTTGTTGTGAATCACACCTATAAAGAGATTGGTATGTTTCCAAAAGATATTGTTGGTGGTGGTACAGGCTCATACTATTCTGCCGACACAATATGGATTCTTGGTCGTCAACAAGACAAAGATGGCACAGAGATCAAAGGGTATAATTTTATCATCAATGTAGAAAAGTCTCGTTATGTCAAAGAGAAATCAAAAATACCAATTCTTGTTTCTTTTGAAGGTGGCATCAACAAATGGTCTGGTCTATTAGATATTGCTCTTGAAGCTAACTTTGTATCGAAACCGTCACCTGGTTGGTATGCAAAGGTCGATCAGAATACAGGTGAAGTTGGCGACAAGGTAAGAATTGCTGACACTCAAAAGAAAGAGTTTTGGCAAGACATTCTAACAAGTGAGAAATTCCAAAACTATATTCAACAAAGGTATCAGATTGCGTATGGCGACATTATGGGAGAAACTTCAGTTCTGGAAGAAACAGAAGCCGAAGTATAAATTTCAATACAGAGAAGGTGATACTACTTGGGTTGAGATTACATCAGGTGCCTATACTGGTGTAATCTTTTCTTATGGTATGGTCAAATTTGTACCAGAGACCATCGTAGCAAAACTTGAATTTACCTACAACATTCTACATTCAGGTGAACATGACCGTGATAACTTGCAAAATGACGCAGAGTTTGTTACAGTTATGGGTGACATCCTTACAGAGATAATTATTGAAAATGAACCGACTAGAACAAACAATACTGAAGAACCTGATTTATAATGAAGAATATACTCGCAAAGTATTACCATTTATTCAGTCAGATTATTTTTCAGACAACACCGAAAAGGTAGTATTCAAAGAGATATTTGAATTTGTCAACAAGTATAAGAATCTACCAACACATGAAGCACTTGTCATCAACTTCACCGAAAGTAAAACTCTAACTGAACCTCAAGTTCGGTCATCGATTGAACTTCTCAATGAATTCAAACAAAACAAAGATGAAACAGTTGATCTATCTTGGTTGACAGAAAACACCGAGAAGTTTTGCCAAGACAAGGCCATCTACAATGCCATTATGGAATCGGTTCAGATTCTTGATGACAAGGCCGAGAAAAAAAGTAAAGGTGAGATACCAAAACTTCTAAGTGATGCGCTTGGTGTTTCATTTGACAGTAACATTGGTCACGATTACATCAATGATTTTGATTCACGATATGAATTCTATCATCGTGTAGAGTCTCGTATTCGTTTTGACCTTGATATATTCAATAAAATTACAAAAGGTGGTCTGCCAACAAAGACCTTGAACATTGCACTTGCTGGTACTGGTGTTGGTAAATCTTTGTTTATGTGTCATGTGGCCGCAGGTTGTTTATCACAAGGTCACAATGTTTTGTATATCACTCTTGAAATGGCAGAAGAAAAGATTGCAGAGAGAATCGATGCGAATCTACTGAACATTGATATCAATGAACTACAAACAATTTCAAAGCCAGATTATGAAAGAAAGTTTGAAGCACTCAAAAGTAAAACACAAGGTAAACTAATTATCAAAGAATACCCAACTGCTGCGGCTTCGACTTTACATTTTCGTGCTTTGTTGAGTGAACTTGCATTGAAGAAGAACTTTCGACCAGACATTATCTTTGTTGACTATCTAAACATCTGTGCCTCTGCAAGAATCAAGGCAGGCGGTAATGTGAACTCATACACCTATGTCAAAGCGATTGCAGAAGAACTTCGTGGTCTTGCTGTTGAATTCAATCTGCCTGTGGTTTCTGCAACACAAACAACAAGGTCTGGTTTTACAAACTCTGACCCAGGTCTTGAAGATACATCAGAAAGTTTTGGTCTGCCTGCAACTGCTGACTTTATGTTTGCACTTGTTACGAATGAAGACCTAGAGGCTCTGAATCAGATTCTTGTGAAACAATTGAAGAATCGATATTCTGACCCATCTTACTTCAAACGATTCGTAGTTGGTATTGACAAACCAAAAATGAGATTGTATGATACAGAACAGTCAGCACAAGATGACATTCTTGATTCTGGTCAAGAGAATATACCAGACAAACCTCTGAACACATTTGGTAATCGTGAAAGTAAATTCAATCGCAACTTCTCTGGCTTGAAAGTATGAATCTAAACAAAGAACAAGCCTTGCATTGTGCCAAGGCCTTCTCTGATTACTTTGATCGTTTTCAGAGAATTGATGATTACATTCGTGACCAGAAACTCAACTCTCTTGCCGATAGGCCATTTGTTCTACCTGGTATAGGACCAGAAAAAGATTTGTTTTTTGACTTTACCATGCATCCAAACGACATGAACCTTGAAATTGTAGAACTACCACAAGATCAATGGGACATTTATCTGAATATGATATCAAGTCACTCAAACATGACCAGTATTCCAGGTCGGTGTCTGAGATTGGCTGTATTAGAAAAGAATACAAACAAGTGGGTTGGTTTCATTCGCCTTGGTTCTCCTGTGATCAATATGAAACCAAGAAACGAAATGCTTGGTGGTGTTTTTACACAAACAAAAGAATCAGCCAAGTCATTCAATCACACCTCAGTCATGGGCTTTGTGATTGTGCCAAGTCAACCATTTGGTTTCAATTATCTTGGTGGTAAGTTGCTGGCTGCGATCTGTTGTTCACATTGGGTTCGTGAAAGATTGAACAAAAAGTATGACATGAACACCTGCCTCTTTGAAACAACCAGTTTGTATGGTAGTTCTAAGTCATCTTCACAATATGATGGTATGAAACCTTACCTAAGATTCAAAGGTCTCACCGATTCTGATTTTCTACCAATGATGCACGGCAAACCATACGAAGACCTCAAAAATTTTGTTGAAGGTGCAGTCGGAGAGATCGTACCAGAAGATGCCTCAAGTCGCAAACTCAAGATATCCAATCGTATCATCGCACTCACCAAGGCTGGCCTAAAAGGTTCTCCTGAGTATGAATCGTTTATGAAAACCATCAGTAATGCACTAGGACTGACCGAAAGAAAACGGTATTATGCCTCAAATTATGGTTTCAGTAACTTTACCGATGTGGTGATGGGTAGAACAGATAAGTTGGTCAAAGACAAAGAGAACTATGATAAGTTTGAATTAGAGAATGTGATAGAATGGTGGAAGAAAAAGGCTGCAAACCGATACGAAACTTTGAAGAATGAAGGTCGGATTCGTCAAGAGATTGAAGTGTGGACTGGTGACAAAGAACTTGACATAATCAGGTAAATGTAATATAAATACTCTATTCATATGGAGATTTAGATGGCGGATAAAACAGCACTTGCAGAATCATCTCAAGCTTTGTTTTGCTCAATTGCAGATAATTTAGGTTCTACGGACAATAAAACTTTAGATTTGAAAACATTTCCAACATATATTGATTTTAAAAGAAAAAATGAGAAATTAGTAGAAGAATCTTTTAAAAGAATTGATACTCCAGGAGTTTCTTTACAAGATATGGAAACTTTTTTGATTAATAACGAAGGTTGGTACAAATCTTCTGTTTTGATTGCTAAAAAATTAATTGAAGATATTTTGACCATTGATCCAAATTTTAAAATTAAGATGAGGGGCTATCAAAATCTTTACTATTTTAGAGGTGATGCAGCGATTATGGGAAATATTCAAAAATTATTTTCCATAGCCAATAAAGCACCAATTACTAAAAAGAAACAAGCTTCTTTCGGAAACATTAATAAATGGAGTCCAGCAGACATTTATTTGGCGAGTAAAGTTGCATATGACGCCATTGAAAAAGATTTAAAAAACGCTAAGCCTGGTTCATATAATTTTACACATTTAAATGCTCTAACCGCAAATCTAATTGATAGTGGTGATTTATTGCCTTTATCATTAAAGAAAACTACATCAACAGTAAAATTAGTTAAAGTTAATTTTAGTAGACAAGAAGAATTGAAATATCTGAGTAAAATATCATTTGATTCTTTATCTGATTGGAAACCTTATGTACCAGTTCCATATCCTAAAAAAGGTGAAACTAGAGATATTAGAATATTCGTAAATAATAAAGATGAAATAAAACTTAGACACGATCCATCAGCAAAAAGATTTGTTATAGAATTTATCAGTAAAGGTGCAGAAGCTCGTGGTGGTTCGATTGGTTCGATGAAAATTTTCTGTGAACTTTTAGGATTTGTTGATAAACCAACAGCAACAAAATTACTTAAAGCCTATGAAGATGGTGAAAAAAAATATTATCAAGAAATGGAATCAATAGAAAAATTAAAGAAGTCGATGGATTCAAAAAGGTTTGATCACACTAGAGGTGAAATTAGTGCGGTCAACATTATCAACAAAGTCATGCCCATTATAAAGGTATGGTTTTCTAGAAAAGATGAAAAGTCCATGAATGAAATTAATGATTTTATTAGAATCATGTTTGAATATGTCACATCGAGAACAGAAAACTCTGGAAGGTTTGTAATCGCAAAATGAATTTTACGGAATTTATAACAGAGGCTAAAGAAGGCAAGAACCTTCACCTTGAACATCTAGAAGATAATGTTCTCAATCGTGGTGTTACAGGTGCCAGAGAAGCCATTGCGTTTCTTCAAGCACTCAGAGACATGCTTGCAGGTCGTTCACAATCAAAGATCAATGTGACAACGAAATGGGATGGTGCACCGGCAGTATTCGCAGGTATCAATCCAGAAAATGGTAAGTTTTTTGTTGGCACGAAAGGTGTATTTGCAAAGAACGCAAAACTCAATTACACAAACGATGACATTGATAGAAATCATCCGAACCCAGGCCTCAATGAGAAACTAAAAATTGCATTGGCATTTCTATCTAAACTTGGCATCAAAGGCGTTCTTCAAGGTGATATGATGTTCACCAAGAGTGATCTAAAGAAAGAAACAATTGATGGTGAACGATACATCACATTTCAACCAAACACCATTGTCTATGCGGTACCTGTAGGTACACCTCTTGCACAATCAATTCAAGCCGCACATGTGGGTATTGTCTTTCATACATCCTACTCTGGTCGTAAACTTGAAGACATGCGTGCCTCTTTCAACATCGACATTGGCCACCTATCACGAACAAAAGATGTTTGGTATCGTGACGCTTCATTTGTTGATGCTTCTGGTACTGCATCGTTTACAGAAAAAGAAACAAGAGAGATCACAAGTATTCTCTCAACTGCCGGTCGTGTCTTTCAATCAATTAGTTCTCTCACACTCAATAAAATTGCAGTATCAAGTGTGTTTGCAGAACAAATCAAAACATTCAATAATACCAAAGTTCGTGCAGGTGAAAAGATTACAAACACAACAGCACATGTCAATGAACTAATTCGTTACATCGAAGACAAGATGAATAAGAATGTTCTTGCTGCAAAACAAGACCAGACAAAACAAAAACGATTGAAAGAAAAAAATGAAGTGATGCGTTTCTATCGTACCAATGCAATTCAACTCAAGAATATTTTTGATCTAATGAATCTGATTGTTGATGCAAAACTTATGGTCGTGAAGAAACTACAAGATATGAAACAGATAACAGGCACATTTTTGAAAACAGATGACGGATTCAAGATCACAAATCCAGAAGGTTTTGTTGCGGTTGATCGTCTTTCTGGTGGTGCCTTAAAACTCATAGATAGATTAGAATTTTCACAAGCAAATTTCAATGCTGCAAAAAATTGGGACAAATAAATGGCATACGATATCAATAAAATTATAGCCGAATATGGAGACGATGACTATGGGTTTTCTGCTGTTGATGAGGCAGAGTATCAAGCCGTCATTGCAGAGAAAGATGAAACTGTCGAAGAGTACAAGGCACGACTAGAACAAGTAGAAAAGATCATTATGCCTTTTCTTACGAATCTCTACAAGACAAGATCACAACCATACATTCATTGGCCAAATCGTGGACCAATTTTAGAATCACAAATGCAAAAGATTCTTACACTTACGAGGGGATAATGTTATCTTTTCAAGAATTTTCTGAAGCTGCCTATGTTGGTAATGTAGGTTTTCAAGAACTGGTAAAGTTTCATTCAAAGGCTACACCTGCACAAAAGAAACAGTTACAATCACACATTCAAAATAAGAAACACAAAGAGTTTCGTGATCTTATCCATAGTGTAACTGGTGTGCAACTACATAAAAGTGTGAATGAAAAACAAGAGTTTGTTTCTAAAGCAGGCGCAGGTGAATGGGGTAGACCAGAACTTGTTGCCAAATATACGAGAGAAACACCTGGCCAAAATTTGAAGAAATTCAAAGACTATATAAAATAAAGAACTGGAGTTTGTTATGAAAGATTTGATTATCGGTTGTAGTACCAACTACGATTGGTCTAAACTAAAGTATTGGATCAATTCCATCAATCAATCAGGATTTGAAGGTGATAAGGTCCTGATTCTCATGAACTGCGATAAAGAAACGGTATTGAAAGTTATTGAAGCCGATTTCAAAATTATTGCTTTCAAACAGGATGAGAATGACAATTTGGTCTATTCTTCAAACATGCCTGTTCATACTGAGAGATTCATTCATATCTACGATTACATTTGTAAAACTGGTCCATATCGTTTTGTCATCACGACCGATGTGAAAGATGTGGTGTTTCAAAAAAATCCTGTAGAGTATCTTGAAAAACATTGTGATCTAAACAATTTGATTTTTTCTTCAGAGAGCATACAGTATAAAAATGAACCGTGGGGTGATGAAAATCTACTGCAAACTTATGGTCAATATGTTTATGATATCTTCAAAGAAAATGAAATCTTCAATGTAGGTGTTCTTGCTGGTCAAGGTGATGCCATAAGAGACTTGGCTATCAATATTTTTACGAGTTGTACGAATCGGCCAATACCTATTTGTGATCAATCGACATTCAATTTTATGATATCACAACACCCTTACATTGATACAAGCAAATATACAAGATCAGAAGATGGTTGGGCATGTCAATTAGGCACAACAGCAGACCCATCGAAAGTTGAACAGTTTAGACCACATCTACTTGAAGCACTACCAACACTCAAAGATGGCCAAATTACAACATCAACGGGTATACCTTACCATATTGTACATCAGTATGACCGAGTACCAGAGTGGAGAAAAATCATTGAAGAAAGGTTTGGCGATTGAAGATAGCTCTTTGTTTCTCAGGTCAACCTAGAAGTTTTGAAAAAGGTTTTGAATACTATCAAAGAAATCTGTTTGATCATTATGATGTAGATGTGTTCATTCATACTTGGAAGTGTGCAGAGGCCAATGATCTTGTTGATGTGTATAAACCAACTGCAATCATGGCTGATGAACCACTCAAACAGAATTTTGATGAAATGTACTCAAACACACCAAACATGGAAAGACACCCACCACGATTTACTGTGGCCATGTTTTACTCAATGTATCAATCGTGTGTATTGAAAACACAACATGAGATGAATCATAAGTTTTCGTATGATTGGGTCATCAAGTCAAGAACTGATTATGCATTGAATGTGAAAATACCATTTGAAGACCTTGATCCAACAAAACTTTACATGCCAAACTGTCGCATGGTACCTGAGAAAGATTTTGGTAATGATCAGTTTGCATTTGGTAATTCAAACACAATGAACAAACGCATGTCAATCTATTTGAACATGAATCATTTCTATGATCAAGGTGTACAGATGATTGGTGAAGACATGATGCGATCTCAACTACATGAACACAATCTACATGGCGACAACCTTGTTTATGTGAATATGAACAATCCTTTTCCACCTGGCGAATACAATGGTACATGGCACTCGCTACTTCGTAATGATACGGCAGAATGGAAGAAAAGGTAATACGACAACTCAAAGGACATTCTGGTAGTCAAATCTTTCTCATGCAAAATGAAGGCGGTTTATTTGTAAGAAAGATTGGTAATGTTGAAAGAAACTTTGAGCGTCTTTCAAATCTTTACTCAGACTTTTATTCGGTACCAGTTATCTATCAAAAGTACGATGAGATTTTAGACATGGAGTATATTCATGGTCTTGATATGAAATCCTACTTACTTTCACACGATCTCAATTATCTGGCAAAGTTTATTGTTGATTCTCTCAACAGATTTGCCAAGAATGCTGTTGTAAAAGATTACACAGATGTGTATAATAAGAAGTTGGAATGGCTTCACAAAGAACCAGAGATACCATTTACCAAAGATGAATTGATTGCAAGGTTACCTAAAAAGTTGCCTTGTTCTCAATACCACGGCGATCTGACACTTGAGAACATACTCTACTCAAACCATGAATTCTACATGATTGATGCGGTTACAATTGAGTATGATTCATATATTTTTGACATCGCAAAACTGAGGCAAGATTTAGAGTGCAAATGGTTTCTACGAGAAACAAAACTTATGCTCGACATAAAGCTAGAAAATCTGCAAGAAAAAATTCTAGAAAGATTTCCTGGTTCAGACAACGATTACCTGTTGATACTGATGTTGCTTCGTGTGTTTCTTCACACACAACCTGGTGATTTCAATAGAGAGTTTATTTTGAAAGAGATAAAAAGATTATGG
>Ga0099851_1000577_pt1 | contig 15372 bp, 28 predicted proteins | sample CB_VirMetaG_6_FD_78176 | JGI IMG/M metagenome (GOLD analysis project Ga0099851, IMG submission 78176) | Freshwater to marine saline gradient viral communities from Chesapeake Bay - CB_1508_2 Viral MetaG | ecosystem: Environmental > Aquatic > Marine > Coastal | place: USA: Chesapeake Bay... | reverse complement strand
GTCATCTACCATAGTTCTTGGGGTAGGATTAATTAAACTTGACTTCATGTGTTTTAATGATTTTTTGTAATCTTCTAAAGCAAATGCAGCTTGTTGTGGACTTTCTTTAAATTGCCACACATAGTATCTAACTCTAGCTGTAATTACATTACTGTATTGTTCGGGAAAAACTATTTCGTCACCAAAAGCACTTAATGCTGTTGGTCTATTAAAGGCATAAAAGTGTACATTATAAACTTTGTCCGGTATTGGACTTAATCCAAACTTTCTACTGTCTGGGGATTTAAATACATATTTAGGCTCACCATGAGCTTGTGTATCTGCATCATCTGCATTTTCTGAGTCTCTTAAAAATCTTCGCCATTCTTCAAGGTTAATATGTTTTAACCCATTAGAAACAAACGGAGCTGACTCTCCAGAAACATTAATTGTGGTAATATAAAAATCATCCCAATCAATAGATGCAAAGTCTGTAGCTAAACTAGAACTACCATCTTTTAATGTGTACCATCTTTGTCCAGCTACTGTCGCAACAGTTGTATTACCATAAAACGGGTCTGTTGCTCCACTTAATCCTGCGGAAAAGAAGGGTAGCTGTGGTTCTTCATTTGCTACGTCAAAAATAGCTTTGTTTATAGAATCTTTAACAAACTGTTGAAAACCTACAGCACTTGCAAAGTTTGTAGAAGTTAGAGGAACTTCGTTTAGTTCTCTAAGTATTTCATTAGTTAAGTCTAAATATGTAGTTGCCATTATTTTTTATGAACTTTTTGTATTTTGAAATCTGCTTTTAATGAAGCACCCTTGTGTTTAACAAACTTTCCAGAGTGCTTCATTAATTTATAACTACCATTCGGCTGCTTCATCCAGTGATAACCTTTTGGAGCTGCAACTTTCATTTTAGTTAGGTTGTTGAACTTCCATAGCACCGCCCATAGCCATGCCAATTCTGTCCATGTTATTGTGAGGACCACCGTGTTTCATATTCTTACGAGCAGAACCACCGTACATCATTTTCTTTTTTTTCTTTTTGTCCATTCCGTACATTATTTTTCTCCCTTAGATTCTTCGTATTCGAATCTCATAGTATTGTGACCTACCATCTCAGAACATTTTTCTTCTTTCTGATGAATAGTTTCGTAATACATAATTTTTTCCATGTTATTCTCCTAAAAAGGAGGAGTCCGAAGACTCCCCCAATTATATTTAGTCTACTGTGTAGAAAGCAGATACTAAAGCTTCTGGTCTAAGGACCTTAGCTCCGTATACGTGCAATCCTCTTACAATATCACCGAAAGAACTAGGGTCTCTTAAAACCTCAGTTGAGATGATAGTTTGAGCAGTTGCAGTAGAAGAAATGTGACCGGCAAGAATCTTACCAGTAGCTGTACTAGCAGCAGCAACATTATTAGATTTGTACATGTCAAATCCTCTTAGTTTACCACTAGATACAAGACCATTTCTTATAGAGCCTTGACCTGCGTTAAAGTCTACAGACAATAACTTAGAACCAGATTGAGAAAGTTCATTGTAGAACGAAGGTGGTGCAACGAACCATCTTCCTTCTTCAGGAACACTTTGCTCATCTAGTAATTTAGCCATAAATGCCATTACGTCAAGTGGGTCAGTTCCAGTACCATCAGAACCTGTAAGGTCGATAGAGTTAGAACCACCTTGATGCTGACCCATAGTTTGAGTAGCAGCAGCAGCATCCGCACCTAAAGCGTGGTCAGGTGAAGATGTAGAAACTCCAGAGAACATAGAAGCAATTACTGCAGCATCATAAGAATCTCTTAATGCGTAAGCTGCAGAAGAAGTTGCTACTTCTTTGAAGTTAACGTGTGACATATTAGTTTCAATATCATCTACGATGAATTTGAAAGCCTTTGCACTATCTACAACTAAAGTTAACTCTTGGTCAGTTAATTTAGTAGCAGTAGTATCAGAACCCCTAGTGTAATCCGATACAGAGATTACAGGTTCTTTGATAATCTTTACAGAGTCTCCATAAGCAGATATTTCACCGGCATAGTCGGTGTTAGTAATAGCTTCAACCACCGATGCTTTTCTGAAAAAGTTTAAAACCTTTTTAGAGTAAATCGAAGGTAAAAAGAAACTATTAGTTTGTCCACTTACGGAGTTCGCAAAGTTTGCATCAGTATCAGTTGACGGTTCAAAATATTGAGCCATGATAATACTCCTGTGTATTTATAGTTTATTTTGTGATTCTGCCTTGTTGCATAGCTTCGCTGATTTCAGCTTCGTGTTTATCAAACTCAGCCATACTCATTGCAGCAATCTCCCTTTCAGACCATATCTTTTCGCTTTTAGGTTCTACACTTGTAGTTTTAGTAGATACCATATCAGCAGCAGATTTAGTCTTTTTAGAAGTTGTCTTTTTTGGACTAGCTTCTATTCCTAAGTCTTTTTTAAATAAATCCAATGCACGACTAGCTAAATCAGGGTTATTAGAGTTATTATAAATCCAATCTTGTATAGACTGGGGTTGCTCTTTTGCCCATGAATGAAAGTCATCACTGTTTCTGATTTCATCAAAGTCAGGATGTTTTTCCATTAACCTTTCTTCTGCAGATTGTTTTAACATTTGAGCTTCACGTTCTTGGAGTTGACTAAGACGTTCTTCTAGAACTTTTGCCTTAGATTCGCTTTGCATATGAGCTACTGTTTCCACAACCTCAAAAACATCAGGATATTTTGTTTTAAACTCTTCAAGTTCTTCTTCAGTTTTAGGAGCTTGATAAGCTGGTCTATTACTAGCTGCTTCATTTAAAAGCTCTTGCTCTCTGACTTTAAACTCATTAAGTTTACTATCATAATGTTTTTTTAAATCATCATAACGTTTTTTGTAGTCTGGTTTTTTATAAGGACTATCCTTAGCTTCCAGATTATCTACTTCAACATTACCAACCTGCTCTGCTTCATTAACATCACCTGATTTAAATAATTTATTTTTTTCAGATGGCTCTTCAAAGTAAAGCTGGTCTGCTGATTGAAAAGGTTTATCATCGCCTTCGTGCCAAGATTTTTTTAAATTATAAGGATTTGGCTGTTCCTCATTTTTGACTTCTTCTGTCATTTTTGTACTCCTACTCAGGGCTTCGTTTAACAAGGTAGCTGCGTGTGCACTTGCAGGGCTTGTCTTGTAAAGGTCGCCTTTCAGTTTAAATAAGATAAAGTGCCTGTAAACAGGGTAGCTTTATCACCTAGCTCCTAACATGTGGTCTGCCGGAAAGCATAGATTTTTTAATCTCATCACCAACTAAGTCTTCTTCATCTTGCATTGCTGCTTGAGAACCAACTGTTTCTTTAGTAACTCGAATATCTTGTTTAACTGGTTGTTGTTCAACCGGCATAACAGTATCTTCTTCTTCCATTAGCCCACCTTCTTGAGCCATTTGTCTTCCATCTGCTTGAGCTTCAGCTTGTTTCATTAACTGCATTAAATTGTCAGCTCCTAAAACATCTACTGACTTAGCAGTAAAGACAAATTCACCGTCAGATAACCTTGCGGGTATACTGTCGGAGACTTCTGACCCCGGACCTTCAACAGGTCCTGAGCCTGAAAATTCCATTGCAACTTCCATAACTTTATCAAACAACATACTAAGTTGTGGATTTGCTTGTAATTCTTGCATAAGCATTGCTTCTTCATCATCACTTAATGCTTCATCTATTAAAAAGTCTACATAGTTTTCTTCCATTTCTTCATCTGGAGCTTGTGCTTCTTCAATAGCTTTTTGTTCTTCTGTTTTTTCTTCTGGCATTATATCTGCCATTTGATTATCCATATCAGGTGTTTCTTCTATTTCCATCATGTCTGCCATTTGGTCATCCATCATCATGCCACCTACTTGTTTAGATTCTCGCATGTTTTCTTCAATAGCTTTACCTCTAGCTTCTTCATAAGATGATAGTTCACCATCATTATCTAAATCAGCTTTTTCAGGATTTTGTAATTTACCACCATCTTGTTTTTTATCTCTTTCATTTAATATTTGAATAGTTTCACCACGTTTGTCTAAAGCATCTTTTTCCATTTTAAATTTAATTTTATCCAGATAATCTTTTCTTTTAGCTAAATATTCTTTATTTTCAGACATAAAAAAATCACGATTTAATAATTGATTTAAACGATTTTGCAATTCTTTTTGTTTTTCATTACCTATAACTCTTAAAAAAGTTTCATCATGTAACTGACGTGTTAAATCTCTTTTTTCTTTAGAGGGGCTTTGTCCAATTAAACGGTCCATTTTATCTTGAAAAGTATCTTTCTTTCCTTTTGATAAAAGTGCAGGTTCTGTTATTTTTCTTCTAGCCATATTTATTCCTCTATTCTATTCAGAGCCTCCTTGACCTGTTGGGGCAGAGCCTCTAAGTGTACCAGAGAAGCTATCTTCCCCTGCAACCGGAACATTTCCGATTCCGATGTTGCCACCGCCAGTGCCTGTAACTCCAACATTTTGCGGTCCTTGAGGTACTCCACCAGCACCTCCCACACCTGTGGGTTGTTGACCACCGGGTTGAGCTTCCTCGCCTGTGTTTTGTCCAGCATTTTGCATTCCTATAATTTGTGCCATCATAGCTGCTTCTTCTGGGTCATTTAAGATTTCATCAGGGTCTAAGTCTAAGCTATAGGCAAGTTCACTAACCAATTTAGATATTTTAACAAACGGTGCAATAGTTGGATTTTGTGCAGTTTGTAAAAACATTGTAAGTCTTTGACTTCTAACTTCTTTCTGCATTAAACTATTTGTACCAGTTGCTTTAACTTCTAAATCACCTACCACATCTACTTCACCTTCAAAGAACTGCATGTTCCATTGAAAGTAAGCCTCTCCTAATGGTTTTAATAAAAAGTCATCAAGATTTTTAATAACTGTTTTAATATTTAAACTAGCAGCTCCTAGTAACATTGACATACCAGAAGCAGTTCGAGTCATGCTTTGTACTCCAGTTTGTCCATGTGAGTAACTAGGAATACCTGTTTGTTCATCTGCTAACTGTCTAAACCTATCAAACATCATCATGTTTTCTGGTGCAGTGTTAGGAAATTTCAAGCCATATATAGATTGACCCGGTACTCCTGCTTGTCTTCTAAATATCTTACCCGGATATATTTCCATGTTCTGTCCACCGACAAGAGCCGATTCATCAACATCAAATACTAATGAACCAGCTAATGCTAAATTATCAATAGCCATCCGAGCATGACCATTCATAATCTGTTGAGAATCATCCATATTCTCAGCGATACCTATACCAAAAAAGTTATAGGGGTTTCTTTCATAAGGAAAAGCATTGTATGGAATACGATAAGGTGTAAATGGATTTATTACTGCTCGTAATAATTTACCACCACATATCCATGCATTTATCTGTATTTCATCTAAATCATCTACACTGTCAGGTAAATCAATACCAACTTCTCTAGCATACTCTGCATCCATAATACCCCAGTATTCAAGGACTTCAAAGTTTGAAGAGTATTCTTCATCAACAGTAGAATCATCTTTTAGTTGAGCTTCAAAACTTTTTTCTTCGTAGTTAGCTCCTAGTCTTAAACATTCTCTAATAGCTTCTTTATCAAAGAAAGGCATGTTTCTTAACTGCCTTAGTTGACTACGATTCATTTTGTGTCTATGTATTACATATTCACATTCATCTATATTAGTTGCTGCAGGGTCTGGATAAAAATCCCAACAGCTTACAAATTCTATTCTTGGTACTCTAACTTCAAGAGGATTAAATTTTCTTTCGCCTTCTTCACCATAAGTCCATCTATTTAAAGTTTTATTAAAATTAAATGGACCTTTAACAATACCTGTACCAAGTAATGCAGATTCTAAAAGTGCATTTCTTATTTCTGATGAACCATTAGATTCTTCTATTTGGTCATGAATTAATTTTTCCATTCTTCTCGCAGCTCTTTGTGCTGGAGATATTTCCATAATAGATGGGTCAGGTGTTAAACCTTCTTTTAAAATACCAGCTTCATCAGCTAGTTCTTCAATACTTTTTTCAAACATACCAGTACCAATAGTAGCACCGGGTTTTAAAACTTTACCATCTCCTTCGTAACCATAAGCATAAATACTTTCAACTGGTTCATCTTCTAATCTATTACCAATATTATCAGGTACATTACCAGATTCTATTGAAGGATTAGGATTATTAACATCTAAGAAGGCATCTTCTTTATCGCCTTCTGGTAATTTAGTTTCTGCAATACCTATAGGAAACTTACCTGTACCAAAAATAACATCTACTAATTGTCCAAAAGCAGCAAGTACTTTTGTTTTAGTTATCTTAACAAATATTCTGGATTTTTCAGATTCTCTAAACTTTACAGTTTTACCATAAAGTCCACGATAGTTTTCATAAGCTCTTAACCATCTACGTTCATCAGACCTTCGAGCATCTTCTGCTTTATAAAATCTATCAAGAATTGTACCAACTAAATTCATACGTTGGTCTTCTTCAAGATTTAAAGTTTTACCAGCTTCACCCTCTACTTCTTCGTAGATATTATCTGCATTTAAAAATGTGTTATCGTTGTCTGCCATTAATATCCAAATTTATCATCTGAAGGTACATATCCAGATGTTTTTATTCTTAACATCCTATCATAAGGATGGTCCAATTTAGGTCTACCCATAATCATATAACGCAAAGCATCATAAGCATGGTCAGCCGAATGAGTATCTACATCCTCTGGATTAGAACTCGCTAATGGTAGACTTTGTAATTCTTTTATTAGGTTAACACAACTACTTGTTATTTGCAATCTTGGTCTACCTGTTTCGTTATTTTGTCGCAAATGTTCGTGTATTTGTATTTTACCAGCTATTCTATTTTTATCAGCTCTTCTGAGCTTATGTCCTTTTTTAATTAGTATTTCACCAATCGTAGGACCTGTATATCCTGTTCTTGACCATGCTGCAGTATCTAAGACTCCAGTAATAGATTTAACTTCATTCATTTCTAAATCAGTTATTCTATCACCTAAGACTTCACCAGTAAGACCTTTTTGATATAGTTCTCGATAAACTATAATCGTTTTATCTTCTGGGTCTACTGCTGCCCAAAGACAACAACTTTCCGAAGCATAACCGTAGTCAATCCCTTTTGTTCTTTCCCACCACGTAGGAATATCAAAAGGTGGTATGACATGAATGTTAGGGTCAAACTCAGCAAAGGCTGCACCTTCACTAATATCCCAGTTACCCTCTAGCAGTTGCTTTCGCTGTACTGCTGGTAACGAGAGTAACATTCTTTCATACTCTCCGTCTTCTGCAAGAAAAGGATTATCCTGTAATCTTGCTGGAATAAACTTTCTAGTTAAACCATCATTACCAACAAATGTTTTATTGTGGTCTGAAGGTTCAACATACCTTTTCTTAACCCAATGTGCACCAACTCCTCCGGGGTTAGCCGTGCAACGTAAATACGTTGGCAGTGCTGGGTCGGTTGTTCTTAACCTAGATGCTAAATAGTTCCAACCAAACTCTGTTGGTAAATGTGTTATTTCATCAAAACCAATCCAACTATAGGCTTGTCCTTGATAACGATACACATCTGCATCTCGTTCCAAAAATCCAAATTCTATTTTAGCTCCTGAAGGAAAGTTCCATAACTTTTCTACTTCTTTAAACTTAGCTCCGGGAAATGCTTTTGGATACAATTCCCTAGATTTATCTATAAGCTCTCTAAGCTCTGGCATTGACCTTCTAAGTATTAAAGCTCGATGAGCTGACTTATCACAATACCTTAGTGGGTCGATAAGCATTGCAAAGCTTTTACCACCACCTGCTGCTCCACCATAAAGTACATCCTTTTCGGCTGCAGCTAAAAAATCTGTCTGTGGTCCATCATTCGGCATAAATGCCACATGAGACCCAGTAGTATCTAAATGTTCTTGTAATTCATCTGGAAGAACTTTTGTTTCTTCTTTAGTAAGAACATTAGAAGTTAAAGCTTTAGTTTCTGCTTCTACTTCTTTTTTTACTTTTGCTAAACTTCTAGTTAGCTTTTTTACTTTAGTACTTTTCCTATCTAATTTCTTTTTAGCTTTTAAAGCTAGTTGAATATCAGATAGTTCTGAGTTCTTAGGTCTACCACCTTTTTTACGTGGAGTACCGTCTTTGTTAAGTATATAGCTCCCATCAGGGTTTGTCAAGTACTTTTCAGGATTTTTTTCCCAATCTTCCATACTTCCTATCTACATATTTTTTTAAACCCATACGAGAAAGCTTTTTGCCTGTTTCAGCTTCTAACCAATCAACTCCAATACCTAAACTAATTTCACCATGAAATACAGCTTCAGCTACTTCTTTTAGTACTGCTAGGTGTTGAGGGATAGGTTTTAAATAACCTTCAATCATGCCATCCTCTTCATATCCAAAAGGTATGGTTGAAGATTTTTTACGAATGTAACCGTCAGGTAATATATCCATTATACTAATATCATTAAAATTATTAAACCACTTAGAGCTAATCCTAAAGGTAATAACATTCCTATATGAAAAGGATGTGTTTCTAAATAATTATTTATCGAAATAGGTCCTAAGATTTTCCCAGTAGTCCTGTAAAACTTCTTTAACTTCTTCATATTTTTGAGGGTTCTTAACTCTAAAAGCAAAGATACCTATTCCTACAATTATTAACAAGCCAATAATAACATCAATGTCCATTATTTTTTCTCCTGTTTAGATTTATTAAAAATTTTATCCCAGTTATCAGCAATTTGTTTATCACTAACCGTTTGACCACGTGCTTTATTACGAGCCATGCGATTTCGTTTAGCTGCGGATTTTACTCCAAAATGTCCTGCGTGTGGCATCTTACCATTTTACCTTGTCAGCCCAATATGCTGCTGACATTTTTCCTTTTCTAATATTTTTAGCATGACGAGCTTTGAAAGACTTACGTTTAGCTTTCATTCTTGCAGACTCTCCTGCTTTAGGTTTACCTGCAGTCTTAGCACCTTTCTGTCCAAACCTAATGGTTTTTATTTTATCACCTTCTTTAGCAACAACTATATGTGATTTCTTAGGATGGTTAGGAGTTCTTTTAGGTTTATTATAACCTGAAACTCCAGCTTTGGCAAGTCTTGGGTCTTTTTTACTCATGATACTTTCCTATATTTGCGTACTTTTTTAGCAACTCGTTTGGGTTGTTTAGAAAACTGTTTACCTTTTTTGGTATCTTTGCGTTTTTTTCGAGAAGTCGCAGCGTACTCCTGTGGAGTAAGGCTTTTAATAGCTTTTTCAGGTAAATAACGTTCTCCAGTTTCTGAAGACTTTTTACCCGACTTAGTTCGCCATTTCTGTTTAGTCCAAGCTCTAAGACTTCTTTGTGACTTTTTTAGTGCCATGTTTTTTCCTAATTGCTTCTTTGCCTCGTTTGGCTATTCTAGCCTGTTCATTTTTACCAGATACTTTAGCTCGTTGTTCTAAAACAGTCAATATCTGTATCTTACGAGCAAAAGGTTTTTTAATTCTTTTTACTTTAGCTACTGTTGCCCTAGCATCTGCTGGAGTAGCAAACTTAATACTAACAGTATCTTTAGGATTTTCGTCAGTATATAAACGTCTGCCAGAGCCTTTGGGCTTTTTACCTGTACCTACTTTAGGGTCTTTTTTCTTTCTAGGCATGTTGAGGGCGAATTATTATTTATAACCGCCACCGGCAGCTTTATATTGTTTTGCTAACATTTGAGCTTTTCGTGCGGACCATTGTCCTGCTCGACCACCTTTGCTACCGGCTTTGATTTTATTAAATAATCTTTTACGCATAGTAGGTTTTGTGTAGTTACCTGCTTTATTTACGGTACTTTTCTTTTTTTTCTTTACTGCCATTAGTGTAACACCCTGTCCTTGTTGTGTATTTCTTCTTCTAAATAATGCATTAAGCCACTACCAACAACCAACTCAACAAACTCCCCTACTACTACTAAGTTATTTGCTTTAGCTGCTTCTTCAGCTTCTGCTAAGTTTTCTGCAACTATATTAGGTCCTGCATACTTTTTGCCTTTTTCTTCAATCTCTGTCAGAAATATCTTCATAATCTTCCTCTGGTAAATCCAGTGGGGCTTTATCAGGCATGACAAAGATACCACTGTTTAAGTTGTGATTAACATCTAACTTATCTATTTTACTAACTCCAACCCTATCCAACAGCGTTTGAGCTGCTGATAGTTTATTATTAGCTTGTACTATAGGTCTATTAGACTCCATAATCTCGACAAGCTTAAATGCTGCTTTAGGTGCAGAGTTTGCCAAGATTTCCTGAGTTAGTTCAAGTATTTCATTCTTGAGGGTCTTAACCACATGATGATAATGACTTGTATAACCTGCTAACTCAGCAGCCTTTTTAGCATCTCCTTGTGTCTCAACAAGGTGTTCCAAAAAGGATTGCTGCTTTTCGGTAAGCTTTCTTTGGGTCTGATTAGACTGAGTTGGTAACATTGCCATAGGCTTAGTATATACTTCGGAAATAAATTTGTCAAGTTTATAGTAGGGGCTTGACAAAACCCAAATCCAACACTATAATAACTTTAGTGCTCCCCCCGGGTGCATATAGCTACTACTGAGGGCAACTAAGTAGTTCTACTTACCTCAAAAATACCCACCCAAAAACTACCCATACCGATTAAAAATAACTAGCCCCTTTGAAGTTAGTGTAAACTACTTACGGGCAAATCTGGTTGACGGAGAAACTACTAGATTTTGTATGAGTATGCTATAGATACATGGGTGGACTGGGGTGGTCTCCTGCCTCCCCCTAGAACTTGGGAGTCCTTGAAAACCCTTATAGTTGCTAGAGTATTCCAAAGTAACTAACCACCCCATTTTAGTCCTACCAAGTTCCTACTTGCCTATCAATAACTTGGTAGGACTAAAAGTGTCCACCCATGTCATCTTAAATCTTCTCTTTGTCATCCCAGAACAAACAAACTAAACAAGTCCTTATCAAGTTTACAAAGATTCTAGAGTTTTAAGGGCGTTGATGTATGCCTATAAACTCCACAGACTTGGTAGGGCTATCAGGACTTGCGTTAGTTTATTCTCCCCTTCACGTGTGCTTTAGCACTCCTCATCAGGCAATCAAAGTCTGCGTTAGCAGTTCCTCATTTGCCTTTTGGGCGGGGTTCAGGGGCACTTACTGCTACAGGGAACAATGCTTTAGCATTCCTTGCTTCGAGAATTTTATACTTGCTAGTTTGATTTTGATGAGCTTTTATGTTTTTAAACTTTGGAAGTCTAGCAACTTCTCGAAGTGTGACCCAGTGAAAAGAGTTGCGAAGCAACCCATTTTAGCAGTTAGTGGGGCTGACAAAAAAGCCCCCTAGAGAAACTCTAGAGGGCTTGGAAGATTTAAGTTATTTTCTTAACTTATCTTCGCTATGCGTTTCTTGGTAACGCTCATGTTTTTCAAGAATGGCTTTTGGCAACTTGCGTTTACTAGGCTCGAGAATTTTATTTTTCTCAATCCAATCATGTGCCATGCGTTGCGAGAAAGTGCCAATCTTGCCAGTATGTTGGCATTTTGTACCCTTAGCCATACTGAGAATAGTCCCTCTAAGCTGATTCCAGTATTTAAATCTAGCGTCATTTTTGGGCATATGCTCGGTCGCTAATTGGCACATGAATTTAATGCTTCCATACGATACAGGCTTTTGTTTGGCAGCCTCAAGCCATTCTTTAGTTGGTACAAATTTACCCATGATTTACCCCCTGTGCTAATGCAACAGAATAATTTACTACGCTTTGATAAGTTAAGAAATTATTAGCCTTAACTAAATAAGGCATTTGCTTAAACTCTTCGAAGTGTACTTTGATTAAATCCTTTGCTTCCCTTTGAGTGTAAGCTTCAAGGGCAAAGGATTCGCCTTGAAGGTCACTATAATATATATGTATTATGTCGTTCATGCTAATTAGACAAAATTAGTTCGTTAAAAGTTCAAATAAATTTGTGTCAACTTTGTGAAACATTTGTAACAGTAATGTAACAACTATGTGAACTTTTCATGCCTCCTTTGCTTCACTGTTGATAACTTGCCGAGCCTTGTGTGAGGCAAAGACTTAAAGAGTTGCTTTAGCAACCCATTATTTTGGTAAAGCTTTTATAAAGCTTTGATTATCTTTGCCCCTAGCAAAGCATAAGAGTAGCCCTTCAGGGCATGAAATATGTTTGTTTTGTTTGTTTGTTCGTTTTATCACACAAAGTTGACACTTAGTATTATTATAATAGAAAGCCCCCTCGTCTGCGTAAAGTTGAGGGCGACTGTAAAAGGTACACATAATAATTTTAAAAGGTACATAAATTATAAAAGTACATACTAAAATTACTGTACCTTTTGTAAAATCTTAGTAAATATCATGTGAAATATTTGTGAACTTTATGTGAAATCTTAATTAATCCTAGAACTTTTTAATTTTTTTATGGTCTAATAATTAAATCTTTCAGACTTATCGCATGTGCGTAAAGTTGAGGGAAGCATTATAGTCTTACACCCATTGAGATTTTTCGGAGTTTGGGGTACTATATAGGCGACTCGGCAGAGTTAGGTTATTAATAATTATTACAAAAGGAGTGTTATGAAAATATCCGCAGAGCAACAAAAAGCTAATAAAAAACTAGCCCAAGATTATAAAAATAGTTTGCAGTTAGCTATTAAAACTTTCGGTACTATTGAAAAAGCTAAAGAGTATTTAGATAAATTGGGATTTAGTTTTAAATCGGCTCAAAATTTTAAATATGAAAAGCACATGATATATGGCAACAGGAATAAGTTTGCTTTATTAAAAACTGTTTATAAGTTTGATAGCCCTAATACTATGGATAGGAGTTATAAATATGAGGTTACTCTCTTATAGTTACCTTTATAGTCTTACACCTCTAGCAATTTTCGGGAGTTTGGGGTACTATATAGGGGCAGTCGGGGAACAAAGAATTAAAAAAAGCATGATACAAATTGCTTGGAAACTAAAAGTATCAATCGTTCATAGTGCAAGTATATAAATCCGAGAAGCACTTAAAAAAATAAAGGCACTCCCCCTATAATCCTGAGCATGATTTAAAACTGCTCACTTAATAAATCTTAAATGGAGATAAATATGAAAAATATGATTGATTATGATGAGTACTTGTCAGAATTTGAAGACAAAGTATATTCATCAGTAGTAAAGAGATATGCAAATTTTGTATTTGCTTATGTTTTAGAAGGTAAATATGTTGAAACCGAAGAACACGTTGATGTTTTGGTAACTCAAAGTGAGTTTGATAAACTTACTAAAGCCAAACAAAATAAATTATTGGTGGAATGGGAACTTCAAGCATATAAACAATTTACAAAATATTTATTTGATAATGCTAATGTTTTATCAATGCCGACAGATTTGGTAGATTGCACTTTTATGTGTATCTCTGCATAAATTTTAAATGGAGAAAAATATGAAAATAAATATAGAAGGCATGAAAGTAGAACTACTTGGTTATATTAAAGAAAAAATCAAATGGTTAAACAGACAAATGATTCGGTTAGAAATACTTTCCGAAGAAATTGAAAAACAAAGTGAGTTACAAAATGAATATATTGAAGAGTTCAATTTAGAAGTTGAAGAACTTATTCGTGTGGCAGAAAATATTAAAATAAACAAGGAGTAAATATGAAACAAATGTATCAAACTAAACAAAATCATAGTGATTATCATGTTGATTTAAATACAACTTATAGCTTAGTAGCTATGTTTTTAGTCGATAAAGGAGTTGCTAGTACAAGGGCAGAAGTAATAGCAAAGACAGTTAATCAAGCATTTAAAAGTGTTGTTGCTTTAGATGGTAATAACAGTAGACTGGTGTGGAAACTTATGCCTGAATTATTTAACATGGCAAAACTCTATATAGATGTTTATGGCGAGGAAGGTTTTTACTTTGAAAAATTTATAGAGGAAAATAAATGATTGTACAAAGAGCTTTTACTTATCGTGGTGGAACTCATGGTAGTCTTGAATGGACTTTAGATGACGAAGGAATTAAATACATTGTAAAATGGGAAATTAAAAACAGATTAGATAGTTGGGTTAAAGAAAAACTTAAAGATACTTTAAATCTTACTGAAGATAAGTATTTAAACTCTGAAGGTTTTTGTAGTCTTAACGAAACAAAAGCTAATAAGTTTTTTGAAGACTTAACTAAAATACTAGATGAACAATATGATTATTGGGATGTCAATGGAGGAAGATAAATGAGTAGAGATATTACAGAGCAGATAGATGATATTTGCAGAGAAGAATGTGGACATACTACTTGGGCATTTACTAATACTCTTTCTGAAAAAGAACTAGAAGAAATAAAAAATAAAAACACTGGTATTATATTACCTAGTATTGTTTTTTATTATGATGAGTTTAAAGGAATGGGTTTTGATGATATTTGTCTTGATAAATATGGACATACTTCTTGGGTTAGATTAGACAATTTATCTGACCAAGAAAAAGTAGGATTAGATGAAGTAGCTGAAATACAAACTATTAATGGTGTACAAGTTGCTTTCTATTTTGAAAGATAAAAAAGAATTCAATAATTTTTAAAATGTCTGGGTGTTAATAACTTATATCAGAAGTCAGACATTTAAAAATCGGTAGCAATTAATTCACGGGATTGCTTTAAATCTGAACTGTTAATTATCAGAGCCGACAGATTTTATAACTAAAAGTTATATGCTTATGCTACAAAAAGAATTTAAACTATGTTATAATAGTTTCAATAGGTCAAGCCTTGCTACCTATTTAAAAGCAAGGCGTTTAAACGGAGTATGAATGAAACAAATAATAGCCAACTTTTTAAGAAAGTTAATTAAACTTGATGACTATATTGACGATAGAGTCTTATCTGAAATAGAAAGACTTGAAAGAGAAATAGAAGAGATAAGAGATTTAGCTAACTCAAATGAGTATGAACTAAATGACAGACCTAACTTCTATGATATGGAAAGCCAAGTAGAAGAGCTAGTCAATGATAGCATGGCAGATGTCTATGAAAGAATAGAGGCACTGGAGGAATAATAATGGAACAAGAACTAAGTAATACTCTCTACCAGTATATGAAGAAGGAACACTTAGATTTAGAAAATGAATTAAGTGATGATGAGTGGGAAAATTTTCTTGATAAATACCAAGATGATTTTGCAAATAGCTGTAGCGAACTTGCCTATGAATTATTTGCAGAGTATTTAATCGAAGAGGAGAAACAATGAAACTATATCAAATTTATTACATAAATTCTTATGGCGAAAAAGAATTTGTTGCTATTACAGATAACCCTGATGAGTGGTTAAAAGAAAATAAT
>Ga0099851_1000572_pt1 | contig 15417 bp, 12 predicted proteins | sample CB_VirMetaG_6_FD_78176 | JGI IMG/M metagenome (GOLD analysis project Ga0099851, IMG submission 78176) | Freshwater to marine saline gradient viral communities from Chesapeake Bay - CB_1508_2 Viral MetaG | ecosystem: Environmental > Aquatic > Marine > Coastal | place: USA: Chesapeake Bay... | reverse complement strand
CCGGTCAGGCAAAGGGCGATGACCAGGAGCGAGCGCACGGCGTCACTTGCCCTTGAGGGCGTCGAGGAGGTTGCGTCCCTTGGCTTCGAGCGTGTCGGCCTTGGCCTTGTGCTTGCGCATGACGAGCAGGCCAGCGACGAAGGACAGAGCAGCAAGAAGATAAAGCTTTAGGCGCAGGCCGAACACGTTACTGGGCCACAAGTTGTTCGTGGGCCTGACGGATCAGGACCGATAGCTGCCGTGCCATCGACCGCTGTTCAGCCTCGGCCAGTTCGCGAAGGCGTTCGTGATCCTCGGCGATCACGCCGACGTTGCGAAACTCAATCACGTTCTTCTTCGGGTTTGTCTTTGTCATTCCGTTCTCCGTAACTTGTTGCTATGTTATACGGAACTTTGAGACCTGCCGCAATACGTCCTCTGAGGATGTTGTCTGGGTAGCGGGTTCCGTTTCGGAAGACCATCGCGCCTTCCTTCTGCACCGACCGCTTCATGTCTCTGGCGAGCATGCGGGCTACGTCCTCGCTCAACCCGGTCAGTCGCATGACTTCCTTGGTCGCCGTCTTCATGTTCCGCATGTTCCGCTTCAGATCGACGAACACTTCGATCAGTTCGTCGTGATGCTCCAGCCGGTTCACCCGTCCTTCGTTCCCGTCACGTTTAGTGTCAGCCATTCTCTTGCCTTCTCTCCAAGAACCTTTGCCCCGATCTCAATCTTAGCACGAAGCGCCTCGACAATCTTCTCGTCGATGGTGCCCTCAGTAACGAGATCGATATAGGTGACGTTGTTGCGTTGTCCGATACGATGCGCCCGATCCTCTGACTGAATCCGAGTTTCAAGATTGAAGTCATTGGCATAGTACACGCAAAGATCCGCCTCGGTCAGGGTTAAACCATAGCCTGCGGTTGCCGGGTTGCCGACGAAGAACCGAAGCGGATGATCTGGGTTTTGAAAGTTGCGCACGATGTCGTTGCGGACATCGTCGGTCGTGTCACCATAGTATGCGGCGGCACAGCCTTCGCCGAAGCGCGCCTCCAGTTCTTTGACAATCTGCTGGATGTCGTACCGGAAGCGCGACCAGATGATGGCCTTGCCGCCGTGCTCTTCCATGATCTCCAGCAGCGCCTCCATGCGACGGGACGGAAAGTAAACCATCTCGCCGTCGTCAGTCTTGAGATGCCCGGACAGGACCTGCTGAAGCCGAAGCAGTTGGGTGATCACCTGCGGTGCCGACACCAGTTCGCCATCCTCAAGCAGCGTCATGGCGTGCTCTTGGATCTGTTTGTACATGCGTGCCTGATCCGGCGTGAGCGTAACGTAGCGCGCCGTGTAGATCTTCTCCGGCAGGTCGAGACAATCCTTCTTGAGCACCCGGAAGCTGTGGCGATCCACAAGTTGCGTCAGCTCGTCGAGGTTGCGGTATCCCACAACCTGATTGAACGAGTGCCGTCCCATCGTACGGCGGTGCATCACACAGTAGCGGTTCTGGAAGGCGTAGAAGGAATCGAGTTTCAAGAGCCGAGGTCCGAGGAACTCAAACTGAGAATAGATATCCATGGGCGACTTTGTCACCGGAGATCCGGTTAGGATGCGACGATACTTGAACCCGGATGCGATCTTCATCAGGGTCTTGGTGCGCTTGGCCTTGTGGTTCTTGATTGTCGTGCTCTCGTCGATGGCAATCAGCCCGCAATGACCAAAGTGCTTGACCAACCATTCACCTGCCATCTTACCCTTCAGCGTGCTAAACGCCTCGACGTTCATCACAAAGATAGTCAGCCCATCAAAAGATTTAGACACGCTCTGAAGTTCTTCTTTCTGTGTCTTATTGGGGTTGGCAACCCAACGAATGATACGACGATTTACACTATCGGTCAGGTGCTCCGGGATTTCTTTGGACACCCAGTTTCTGTACACGCCTTTGGGCGCAATGATCAGGGCGAAGCTGATCCTCTTGTGTCCATAGAGATACGCCATGTTGTCGATCAGCACCTTCGACTTCCCTGTCCCCATCTCCATGAGAAACCCGAACGATTCCCTGTCGGCTGCGGCCCGCAAGGCGCTCATCTGATGTTCGTAGGGAGTGGTCTTGAATAGATCTGCCGAGAGTGCTGTTGACATCTGGTTTGTCCTTTACTAAGTTCGAACTCGTAGGTAGCAAACAAGTTGCCTGCAATCAACCCTAAACCCTGAAGAGGATAAACTTGTGACCGACATATTCGATGACATCCTTGACGACGCCGACGCTCTCGGCAACGTCGCAACCGACACGGCCAAGACCCTGTCGGATCTGGTGCGCAAGCTGCGTTCGATTGAACAGCAGATTGAAGACACCGAAGATCACCTAAAATCGCTAAAACAGGAGAAGCATCAGCTCTCCACGGAATCGATCCCGCAGCTCATGGACGAGATGGGCCTTGAGCGGATCGACGTTGACAGCGTGACGGTGACCCGCAAGCTGATCGTGCATGCATCCATCCCGGCGGAGCGCAGGGATGAGGCCTTCGAATGGCTGCGTCGTCAGGGGCTGGACGACATCATCAAGAATGATGTGACCTTGTCCTTTGGCAAAGGCGAAGACAACATCGCTGGTGATGTGGTTGCCAGCCTTCGTGAGCGCGGTCTTGACCCCCAGACCAAGACCCATGTTCACCCGATGACACTTAAAGCGTTTGTCAAAGAACGCTTTGAGCAAGGCAAGGCCATCGACCTAGACATGTTCGGGGCCTTCATCACCAACGCAGCAGAGATTCGGAGAAAGTAAAATGAGCACCGCAGTAGCAAAAGCCAAAGAGACCGCCCTGTCCACCGATGTGATGGACGACATCTTCAGTGACGCTGGCGAAGGTGCGGTCTTCGACAGCAGTGAGATGCAGATCCCGTTCGTTCGGCTGCTTCAGGCGCTGAGCCCGCAGTTGAACAAGAAGAAGCCCGAGTACATCGAAGGCGCATCTTCTGGGGATGCATTCAACAACGTGACCAACCAGTACTGGGATGGCGAGAAGGGGCTGACTGTGATCCCCTGTTTCCAGACCACCAAGTATCTGGAGTTTACGCCCCGTGACATGGGCGGTGGTTTCCGTGGTGAGATCAATCCCAACAACCCGGTGCTGCAACAGACGACCCGCGCCGGCTCAAAGGAGTTGCTCCCCAACGGCAACGAGCTGGTAAAGTCTGACCAGCATTTCTGCCTCATCGTCGAAGAGGATGGCAGCTTCCAGCCCGCTGTGATCGACATGAAATCGACGCAGCTCAAGGTCAGCCGTCGTTGGAAGACGCAGATTGCGATGCAGAAGATCCCCGCGCCCGACGGGCGCTTGGTTACGCCGCCGGTTTTTGCTACCATGTGGCGTCTGCGCTCAGTCGAGGAGAGCAATGACCAAGGTTCGTGGTCCAACTGGGCTGTCGAACGTGTGGGTATTGTTGAGGATCGTAACTTGTACATGGAAGCAAAGTCATTCCGCCAGTCGATTGCTGCTGGCGAAGTGAAAGCTGCTCCGGATGATCACGAACGCTTCGACTCCTCCCCGAAGCCGACGGATGAGATTCCGTTTTGAGCGGCTAGGGGGCGCCGTTTTTGTGAAAGGGGGCGGCGCCCCCACCTATAATGACGTGGAGGAAACATGTCTCTCGCAGCGAGGCTTTTGCTCGCCTTCGAAGGATCGAAGGCGGCGTACGGAGAAACCACCGTTGGTCGCATAGGACGCGGCGGCAAAGCCGAGGCCAAGAGCTTCGTGCGGCGCGGTCAGATGACCGAGGATCTCGTACAGGCGCACATCGACGGACGTCAGGGTGTCGGGTCGATCCCGATCACCGCTGAGAACACCTGCCGTTTTGGTGCGCTCGACATCGACAGTTACAACCTTGATCTCAAGGCGTTGAACAAAAAGGTCCGGGACGCCAAGCTCCCTCTTTTGCTGTGCCGCTCCAAGTCGGGCGGGGCACACCTGTTCCTGTTTCTGGATGATTGGTATCCGGCTGCCTTGGTGCGCGAGTATCTGACAGAGATCTCCATCGCGCTGGGCTTCTCCGGCTGTGAGATCTTTCCCAAGCAGGATGCGATCCTTGCTGAGCGGGGCGATCTCGGCAACTTCATCAACATGCCGTACCACAATGCGGACACCACAACGCGCTACTGTCTCGACGAGAACGGTGACGCCATGATGCTGGAAGAGTTTCTAGAAGCTGTTGAGAAGATCCGAGGTCCGATATCCAGCATCAACAGCGCGACGATTGGCGGCTCTCGGGACTGGTTTTCGGACGGCTTTCCCTGCCTGCGACACATCCTCGCCAACGGCCCGGTGTCTGAATACCGCAACATGATCCTGTTCATGGTGGGCGTGTACTGCCGGATGAAGTTCCCGGACGACTGGCGCATGCAGATGGAGGCATTCAACCTACAGATCTTTACCGATCCGCTGTCGGCCAGCGAGGTTGTTGCCTTGCAAAAGTCGCTGGAGAAGAAAGACTACGGCCCAACCTGCGACAAGGAACCCTTCAAGTCGCACTGCGATCGCGCGGCCTGTCGTGCGTGTCCGTTCGGTATTGGCGGGAACCATGAGGACAAGGTGCAGGTCGGCGGTCTGACGGTGATCCAGTCGCAGCCCCCGTACTATTTCATGGACGTCAACGGGAAGCGGGTCGAGCTGACTGTGGACGCACTGCAGAACCAGCTTCGGTGGCAACGCGCCTGCATGGAGCAGGTCAACTTTATGCCTGCCGTGATCAAGCAATCGGACTGGACGTCGCTGGTCAACGGCCTTTTCCGGGAGGCCGTGTACGTCGAGGTGCCGAGAGAGCTTACGCTGGAGGGCCGCTTCGACGATCTGGTCAAACAGTTCTGTACGGGAAGCGTACAGGCCCACGAGGCCGCAGAACTGGAGATGGGAAAGCCGTGGGTCAACAACGGCAAGATCATGTTCAAGATGGACGCGTTGATGAATTTCCTGCGCAGCCGGCAGTTCACGGAATACGAAAGGCCGAAGGTCCAGCACGAGCTGCGGCGCCTGAACGGGGGAAAGGAATGCACGTCGCCTGTGAGCTACAGACGGGCTGACGGAAAGCGATCCTCGGTGCGGGTGTGGTGGGTGCCGGAGTACGAGGACGAAAGCGTCGACCTTGCTATCCACGACATCTCAGATGACGTGCCGTTCTAGGAGCAAAGACAATGACTGTGACACAGATCTTTGGGCCACCCGGTTGCGGTAAGACGACGGAGCTTATTAACATCTTGAGGCAGGCTCTCGACGACGGGATTCATCCCAGCCGGGTTGCTGTGTGTTCGTTCTCCCGCAAGGCCATCAACGAATTTCTGGACCGAGCGTTGGTCCAGTTTGGCGGAGACCGGAAGACGTTCCCGCACATGCGCACACTTCACTCCACTGCGTTCCATGCCTTGGGGCTGCGGACAGAGGACGTGATGTCTGCCGCAGACTACAAGAAGCTGGGCGATCTGCTGGGGGAGACGTTCGTCGTCAATGCCGTGCCCGACGACGGGATTTTGACAACCACCGACTTCAGCAAGGGCTCTCAGTATCTGGCGATCATCGACCGGGCCCGTTATCGAATGGTGCCGCTGGAGGAAGAATGGCGGTGTCATGACACTTTCGAGATGTCGCTGTCAAAATGCCGGCAGATTTATCAACAGGTGGAGCTCTATAAACAAAAGATGATGAAGTCCGATTTTGTGGACATGATCGAAATGTATGTTGAGCAGGTCACCCCTCCTCCGCTGGACATGTTTATCTTGGATGAGGCGCAGGATCTTACGCCACTGCAGTGGAAGATGGCTAAAAAGATATCTGCCCACGCCACTGACACCTACACCGCCGGCGATGACGATCAGGCGATCCATGGCTGGGCCGGTGCGCGGGGCAAAGAGTTCGTCGAGTTCGGTGACGAGAAGCGTATTCTGACGCAGTCCTACCGCCTACCGAAGAAGGTATTTGATCTGGCTGCGCGCGTGGTCAGAAGGATCGAGGACCGAGTGCCGAAGCTCTACCACCCCACGGAAGAGGAAGGAAACGTCGTCTGGCACTACAGCCTAGATGGTGTGCCCTTGGACCGTGGTTCTTGGACGCTGATGACACGGACGAATTATCAGGCCAAGCTCGTGGCAACTCAGCTTCGGAACCTCGGGTATTACTATGCGCTACGGGGCAACCCTCCCATCAGCGTGAAGCAGGGTCGGGCGATCCAGACTTGGCGCACTCTTACCAGCGGCGGATCGATTGACCTGCAGCATGCCAAGGATCTGTACGATCAAGTCCCCAAGCAAGGGGACAAGGCGGTCGTCAAGCGCGGGGCGGCGAAGCTGTTTGATGCTGCGGCGCCAGACCAGATGTTCACAATGGAGGACCTGCGAAGGGACTACGGTCTGCTTGTTCAGTCGAACCTCTTCGGGGAGATCGAACGGGATGTGTTTGATATTCTCGGCCTTGGCAATGAACTCGCCACCTATCTCCGTCATGTGGAAAAGGCTGGCGAGGATTTGACGAAGCCGCCGCGCATCAAACTGTCCACCATCCACGCGATGAAAGGCGGAGAGGACGACAACTGCGTCCTGTTCACGTCCACTACAAAGAAGATTGAGGAGTCTGGAGATCAAGACGAAGAGCACCGAGTGTTCTATGTCGGGATAACGCGCACGAAGAAATTCCTGCACATCATCCAGCCGCCCCTCTACGACGGCAACCGACGCAACTACAGGTATGAGATATGACATCAAGGGACGAAGTTTTGGACCACGCTAAAACCCTCATCAACGGAGATCGCGCCAAGGACTATGGCGAGGCTTTGGCTAACCACCAGCGCATCGCTGACGGCTGGAACGTGATAGTAGGAGCGGCTCTTCATAAGCATGGAAGGTTGCTTCCTGCACATGTTGCCCTCATGATGGACTGGGTGAAATCCAGCCGCCTGCTGGAGACTATAGACCATCCCGATTCGTGGGTGGACAAAGCCGCATACAGCGCATTGGGTGGGGAATTCGGGTCTCGAGAGATTTCCGGAGAGCCATGACAAAGCGCAAGAAGAAATCTCGGGTCGAGGAAGACTTTGCTCAATACAAGACCAAAGGCAATCGGCTCAAGGTCGTGGAGTTGACCAAGCAGGGATACTTCGCGTGGGAGATTTCGATAATCGTGGGCATCTCGGTGAACACCGTGTACGCCCACAGACACCACGCTCGTAATCGTGGCGAACTGGAGAAGAAAGACTATGGCCAAAGAACGAGGGGATCAGAAGACAATCAGTTTTCTGGAACGCATGAATTTCGAGACCCTCGATCCAGACTGGAACATACCAGCCGAGTTCCCATGCCTTACTGGATGCAAAGAGCTCTCGCTGGACCTAGAGACTTGCGATCCGAACCTTACCACAAAGGGCCCCGGGTGGGCTCGAAAAGACGGGTTCATCGTAGGGATAGCAATAGCGACGGGTGAGGATAAGTGGTACTTCCCGATCCGTCACAAGAACGGCCACAATCTCGACGCCAAGATGACGCTGCGCTGGCTGTCCAAGCAGCTTGAGGACCCGAGCAAGACGATCATCATGCACAACGCCACCTACGACGCTGGCTGGCTGCGGGCGGAGGGCGTGGAAATCAAGGGACGGATCATCGATACGATGATCGCCGCCCCGCTGGTTGACGAGAACCGTTTCTCGTACAGCCTGAACAATCTTGGGCGCGACTACATCGATATGCGCAAAGACGAGCGCATGCTGCGCGCCGCAGCGGCTGACTGGGGGATCGACCCCAAGAAGGACATGTGGCACCTGCCCCCTCAGTTCGTCGGCGCCTACGCCGAACAGGACGCGGCCATGACGCTAAAGCTATGGCATGCATTGCAGATTGAAATATCCAAGAATGAGCTGACCCACATCTTTGAACTGGAAACGTCCCTGATCCCGCTCATGCTGGACATGCGAACGCGCGGTGTGGCCGTTGATCTGGACAAAGCGGAGATCGCCCGGAAAGGTCTAAGGTCCAAGGTCCAAGAGCTGAAGGCCTACATCAAAGACAAGAGCGGCGTGGACATCGAACCTTGGGCGGCTGCGTCTGTGCAGAAGGTCTTTGATGCGCTGAACCTGCAGTACCCCAAGACCGAGGCCGGCGCCCCTTCGTTCACGAAGGAGTTTCTCAACGCCCATCCGCATGACGTTGCTGCCGCACTGGTGAAGCTTCGAGAGTTTGACAAGGCTGACGGCACGTTCATTGAAACGATCCTTGAGCACGCGCACAACGGTCGTATTCACACGGAATTCCACCAGCTTCGCAGCGATGACGGCGGCACGGTGACCGGTCGTTTCTCCTCTTCGAACCCCAATCTTCAGCAGATCCCGGCGCGTGATCCGGACATCAAGAAGATCATTCGTGGGCTGTTTATTCCCGAGCACGGAGAGCGGTGGGGGTCTTTTGACTACTCCTCCCAAGAACCGCGCCTGCTTGTCCATTTTGCCGCAACAGTGCCTGATACGGCTCGTAGTCCGGTGGTTGACCGCATCGTCGAGGAGTACAATACCGGCGACGTGGACCTGCACCAGATGGTGGCCGACATTGCGGGCATCACCCGCAAGCAGGCAAAGGCAGTCAACCTCGGCATCATGTACGGCATGGGCGTGGGCAAGCTGTCTACACAGCTTGGGGTCTCAACCGAGGAAGCCAAGCGCATCATGGAAGAGCACGAGGCGAAGGTCCCCTTTGTGCGGCAGCTCGCCACCATGGCCTCGCAAAGGGCTGAAAAGTATGGACAAATCCGTACATTGCTGGGCCGCAAATGCCGGTTCCATCTCTGGGAACCAAGAGGTTACGGCTATAACAAGCCGCTGCCGTTTGATGAGGCGCAGAAGGAATACGGCCCCGGGCTGCGGCGAGCGTTTACCTACAAGGCATTGAACAAGCTTATACAAGGTTCGGCTGCGGACCAAACGAAAAAAGCGATGGCAGACTGCTACAACGCAGGCCTCGTTCCTTTGCTGACCGTACACGATGAGTTATGCTTCTCGGTAGGAAGCCAAGAGCAAGCCGACCAGATCAAAGAGATCATGGAGACCGGCGTTTCTCTGAAGGTTCCCTCTAAAGTAGACGCCGAGCTTGGCAGTAACTGGGGAGAAGTCGGATGACTTTGAACGGCACCATCCAAACCGTTGGTTTCAAAGACATGCATCAGGAGCAGGTTGAGGCCTTGATGCTCATGACTCATGCATTCCTGTCTCTGGCAGACGGCTATGAAGACGAAGACATCTTTGAACAGGCGAAAGAAATCGCCGAGGACGTGGTGATCCTGTTCGGGGGCAATGGCATAGAGGTTAAGTACGAACCGATCCTCTAGGCCGAGGTCCGCTGTGCAATTTCCAAGTTCCGCATCGCGTCGATCGGGTTGCTGCCCAGAAGGGCAAAAGACGGAGGTGCAGTTTCTGCTCGTGGTGCCGAGGGTTGTGGACTCGGTGCGGCGGGCACTGGACCGACAACGGGGGCGGCGGGAGCCGCCCCTATCGGAGCAACCGAAGACTCTTGCAAGATCAAATCCGCAGGCGGCGGCGCAGAGATGGTCGGCGCAGGCGTTTCGCGTTCCACGGTAGAACGCAGCGGCTGACCGATGCGTTCGCTCATCATGCGGTTCATCTGAGGCACGGGCAGGCGTTCGGTGACCCGCTGACGCCCCTCTTCATTCAGTTGACGCGCCACCTCATTGATCGTCTCCACAGCGACGGGGCGCGGATAGAACGTGCCGTTGATGATGTTATTGGCTTCGGCTGCGCTGAGCCTTGCGCCTTGCGTCAATTGACGGAACACAACGCGACGGCCTTCCCTCTGGTCATCAAACAACCGGATCGCCGCCTGCGCCTCTGCGTGTAGGTTGGACTGGATCCGGTATAGGTTGTCGAGATAGCCAGACCACCCGGACAACATTTCCTCCGGGGTTCGGTCCGACGCCGTCATGTCGTTGTTGGCTGCGATACGGGCAGAGGTCCGAAGCTCGCTGTACTCCCGTCCATTGAACTCGAAGTCGCGGGCGACGTTGATCTCAAGCGGCGTCAAGCCAGTGAACTGACGGGCCAGTTCTTCGTAAACATCAAACTGTTCGCCCCTCGGTCCTTCGATGTCCCGCATAGCGCGCCTTAGACGGCCCGGGCGCAGTTCGCCGCCCCGTTCTTCGATGAAGAGTTGCGAGTAGGCCGGCATGAGGCTCTCAAGGATGTGGTAAAACCCAGCGGCGATCTTGTCGCCAAGAGGATCGACATCACGGTACAGTGTCGCGCCCGTAGCGGTTCGTCCACCTCGGCCCACACCAAAGCTTCCCGGGCCAGATGCGGGGAGGACGTTACGGATGCGTTCAAAGATGATTGCTTCCGACGCAAACGGATCCGAGTAGGAACTGAAGGCGGACCATGCGGCGGCCGCAAAGCGTTGGAGATCCTCTTGCCCCAGCAGGCCCCGCCGGTAGTATTCCTGCAGTGCAGCATTTGCGGGGTCGAGAACAAAGCTGTAGGGCGCAACATAGCTGAGGTCGACGACCTGATAACGTCCCTTGCCGTCGTTGGAGATCGGCACAAGCTGGTGGCCCCGAAGGTAGTCTGCCGACAGCACCTGCAGATCCTGCATCTCTTCTTCGGTCATACCTGTCGAACGCATACCCGCCGCAACCATGGCGTTGGGGACAGTCGAGGCAACCGCTACGAAGGATGCGAGACGCTGGGCGCCCATCGTGCGGATGGAGTTCTCAAGGGCGCGAACTCCATTTTCACCAATTTCGCCATAAAGGCCCGAGGTCCGAGGCACGCGGAACGACATCTCCTGAAGTGCGCGCTGCACGGTGTTGACCGAGTTGCGGATGTTCTCGGAGGCGAAGGAGGTAAAGTTACCGAACAGGGGAATGCGGTCGAGACCACGCACGAACCGCCCGATGCGCCGATAGTTCGGCATCGTGTTCTTTACGATCTCCGCAGCCATAACCTCGATCGGCGTCAGTTCCTGCAAAACTTGAGATCCGGCACGAGTGGCGAGGCCAGTGTCAATGAACACCTGCATCAGCTCGTCCATCGCCGAGGTTTTGCGTGTCGCATCGATGCCGGCCTTGGCCAGTGCCTCGGTAAGCTTAGACTCTTCGGACAGGACCGCAGCAGCCTTGAAGATGTTGTCAGAAGCTTCCGTTATGCGCTCGAAGACGCGGAGGATCTGACCGTAGATATTGAGACCGGCCAAGGACTTGGGGTCTTCAACCGCCTCAATCGCACGGGCTGTCTTACCAGAAAACCCAAGGTTGCGACCCTCGCGAACATATTCCCGCAGCGCCGAAATCAGCAGGTTGCTGTCCTGCGTGCCGGATAGCTCAAGCTTCCGGATCATGCGGCGCATGCCGGCGTTGCTGAGGTTGGACATGTCGCCCAGAATGGTCTGGAGCAGGGCTCCGGGGTCCATGTTCCGTGGGACGTTGGCATTGGCGGCGAGAAACCCGAAGTTACCGATGATGTCGCGGACCCGAGAGGCGGGGTTGGGGACGATCAGGGATTTCTGCGACAGGCCGCGAAGCTGGCTGAGGATCGCCACGAACTCGCTGACGGGGTGTTGGTTCAGCTGCAGCGGCGCAGAGATTGCGTCACGCAACTCTCGCGGCACATACATGCCGGTCATGGCGCCGTACTCGCCACCAAAGATGGTGCCGATGTTTTCGTCGCCCAGTTTGACGTAGCCGCTTTGAACCAGAGCTTCTTCCGCCTCCGACAGCAACTGACCCACTGGGATACCGCCGGGGCGCCCAACCTGCGGGGTCGCAAACGCCGTCGCCATGGCGCCTGCCTCGTTGCCGGTGACGCCACTGGTTGTAGGCACACGGACCATCATGGGCTTTTGACCGGCGGCGATGTCGCGCAAAAGCTGGGGAGAGATGTCCCGGTAGTTCCCGGGATTGGCCATCTCGCGGTAGAACCGGCTGGCGGCTGTCGTGCGGGCCATGTTGTTGATGGTCGTGATGTACAGCTGCTTTGGATCGGTGATCTCACCCATAAAGGCGCGGAGGCTAGGGGAAGCCTCGATGATCGGCTTCCGGGCGATGAACATCGATTCTTCTAGGCTAAGGATGGGACGATCCTTGGCAATCATGCCTGCGGTTCCGGGCTTTCCCTCCCGCAACGCTTGCTGCAAAGACCGTAGCGCCGCCTCTGGCCCAACATTATCTACGCCCTTCAAGCCCATGATTTCATAGATTAAACGGCGCGACTCATCGACGACATTCTGAGGAGCGGTGGCAGCGGTGGTGTAGGTTCCGCCACTGTTAAAACTCACAACATCATCCAGCGCCTTCTGGAAAGCAGGTCCGGAGAAATCGAGCGCGTCGTAGAACTTGCGTGCTTCGTTGGGATCGTACATCCGGAACACGCGACCCAAGTAACCGTTGCCTGCAGCGGCATTGGTTGTGATCGAATCGATCGTTGTCTTGATCGTTGCAGCGCGAGGAGAATTGGGGTCGATGCGGCGAAGCTCTTCGGCCAGTTCGCGCACCAGATTGAACTGATATTGAGACCGCAACTTGATCAGGTTGTTAGCCGCATCTTTTACAAGGTTTTTTCCGCTGGGCAGCGCATACTGATCCAACGCGGTTTTGTTGCCAAGCAGGTAGGAGAACAGGTCGTCGCTGGCACGATCCATGTTGAGTTGGCCACCGTTGGCGCGGCGCATCTCACGGGCCGTGCGGACTATGGCCTGTTCCACAGGGACGTATTGAAGAATAGCCTCCCGCGCTGCGGCATCACCGTAAGTGATTGCGTCGTCCGCCTCTTCGAACAAGGCCCGAGGCGCACCTTTCGTCGGGCTGAAATACCGTTGGAATAGCTGCGTCCCGCCGCGAATGCCGGGTACGGTTGCAACCTTCTTGGCGCCGGCGGAAATGAAGTTACCTGTGGCCTCAATCGAACGAGAGATGGCGGGACCCACAACAGGGGTGCTCATGGCTGCGCGCGTGCCCTGTGCGGCGCCAACCAGCAAGGTGTCGAACGCACCGCTCATCAGCGCGGCCTCGGAGCCACGGCGCAGGCGGTTGCGAAGCGAGCGCATGGCGTTATCCCGACCGGTCAAACCGTCTTGATACGCTTCCGTCTCCAGTACATCCGGCAGGAACTCAAAGGTGTCGGCCATCGTGGCGCGGCCGTCGCGAGACACAGCGGTCTCAACAAGGCCCGCTCCGAGAGCCGTGGTCCCGATCAAACCAGCCCGAGTGGTGAGAATGTTCCGTGCCAGAGGCCTTCCGCGCAGAGATGCGTCGAACGCGGCCTGTCCCGCACGTTCTGCGGACCGCAAAAACCGGCCACTCCCGGCGACGGCCTGCCCCGTACGGGCGGCGGCTCCAGCTCGTCCCAGCCATCCGAGGACCGGAATGAAGCCAATCGCAAAGGATGTGATTTCCTCCGCCGCGCGCCCAGCCGCGCTGTCGCTTACATCCAAACCAAGAGCCTCACGGACATCCTGCCCGGTTTCAGTGACCCACTGATTGGTGTTTGTATCAAACGCCAGATCGACGCCGGTGGCGCCAAGACCAACAATGGCTTCGATGGTGCTGGGCACAGCAGCCACAACCCCGCGCCCAATGTCCGCGAGAGGGCTAAGCAAGGACCGCTCTTCGTCTTCCGCCGTTTCGGGACCGGCAACCAAACCCTCAAGTTCGGCAGGAACTCCAGCAGGGGTTGCGGGAGCAACCAAGCCTTCAAGTTCGGGTGGGATGCCTGCGGAAGATACCGGAGCAACCAAGCCTTCAAGTTCGGGAGGAAGGGCCATGGTCAACTCCGGGTGTATTCTTTTCCGTCGGTCCAGATAAACTTAGTTCCGGGGGCAAGTGTTTCTATTTGCTCCCGGGTGGTTGGCCGGGGAACATCTGAGGATGTTTCCGTCGTAGTGGGGGCAGGTACAAGATCCGGGTATTCGGTGCGGGCCCATTCATCCGCCACCCGCTGAGCATACTGAGCTGCTTCAGCCGGATCGTTGATCCCTGCCGTGCGAGCTTCCCCGAGGCTTGCGGCGTAGATTTGCTGGCGTCCCTGCCGGAACTCTTCAAGACGTTGCTGGAGAGCCAAACGCTCTTCTTCACGAGCTTCAGACCGCTCGCGGATGACGCCAGAAACAGCACTCGTCCGCAGCTCACGTGCTCGATCCCGGCGTGCCGCTTCTTGCGCGCTCATGGCCTGCAGCCCCGCCAGTGCGCCTGCGGCGATGTTGGTCACGGCATCCGGGCTCTGTCCTGCCGCAATAGCCAAGCCGATCATGGCGAGCTGCATGCCCTTGTCGCGAGGGGTTGGCTCATCTTCGCCGAAGAGGCGCTGGTACAGATCAATGCGGCGCTGGGCCAAAGATTCGAGGTCCTCGGCACTCGGGTCTTCGTCACCAGCCAGCAGCCGCTGGTTCTCGGCCAGCAAAGCTTCATAGTCCGTGCGCAGCCTTTCAAGTTCGTCGGGCTCAACATTCTGTGCCGCAGTCTCTGCGGCGTCGATCATGTCTTCCGTGACCTCCGCTGCGGCTTCGATTGCCGCATCTGCAACAGGGGCTTCCCTCGTTTCGCGACGGACCTCCGATCCGGTTGCCACGCCTTCCAGATCTTCGGGAGTATAAGGTTCGGGTTCTCCGCGTGTATCACGGCGCGATACACTGCCAGTCGCAAGGATCGGCTCTCCAGTCATGGGGTCGTTCGTTCCCATGCCCACACCAAAGCGGTTGAAATACATCTGACCGCCGATCTCGGACGTCGGAAGGCCTGCGGCGATCCGTTGACTGCGGCTCATGTTCCGCCAGTCTTGATACGTCACCGAGCCACCGTTGTTGAACTTCTGCACTTCTCCGGCCAACTCGGGAAACGAGGACATGATACCGCCCATGTCCCGCAACCGCTTGCGGGCCTGACGATCTGAGAAGAGCTTCCGGTTCATTACGTCCATCGGGAACGCTCCTTAGATCATTCGTCCAAATCCGGCGAGCGCGGTCAAAGCACCGACGCCCTGCGAGAACGGACTTGGACCGGGTTGCGTCATGGTACTCGTAACTCCGGTGGGAGAGCCAGACAAAATATCGGCGAGGAAGGCCGTCTGCTGGAACGGAGCCATGACCTGCTGATACTGGTTCATGCGGTCTGCGTCGAGTTGTGCCTGCGTCTGCTGCTGCTGCATCTGGCCCAAATTCTGCAGGGTCGCAAGGTCCTGAATGCCCAGCTGCTGGCCGAGTTGACCAAGCTGGCCCATTTGCATTCCAAGGTTTCCGAGACCAAGGCCCAGCTGGCCCATTTGCCCTGCGCCTGCCAAACCAAGCTGTCCGTAACTGGTGCCCAGAGCGCCAAGTCCCTGACCCAACTGCCCCGTCAGGCCAGCTCCCGCAAGTTGACGCTGCTGCTGCTGTTCGAAGGCTTGTTGTGCGGCTTGTTGCGCTGTCTGGAAACCCT
>Ga0099851_1000569_pt1 | contig 15436 bp, 11 predicted proteins | sample CB_VirMetaG_6_FD_78176 | JGI IMG/M metagenome (GOLD analysis project Ga0099851, IMG submission 78176) | Freshwater to marine saline gradient viral communities from Chesapeake Bay - CB_1508_2 Viral MetaG | ecosystem: Environmental > Aquatic > Marine > Coastal | place: USA: Chesapeake Bay... | reverse complement strand
CTTGCAGGTAAGGGTGTTAAAGGAGTAAGTAACTTACGTAAAGGATTTAGAAGAATTAATGATGCAGTTGAATTAACTCATGATGTTGGAACATTTAAAAAAGGTGGTTTTATTAGACAAGCTGTTCCTGATTTTAAATGGACAAAAAATTGGCAATATACAAAAGAAGGTAAAGTTAATTTATCTCCAAGAGGTATCGCAAATAAAATTGCTGATACTGTTGCTGATGAAGCAGACCCATTTACAGGTACAGGTAATTTTAGTAAACATTTAAATCCTAAAACAGGTAAATTAAAAGATTTAGATGAAGTAGTATATTCTAAAAAAACAACTAGAAAAGCTGTTAAAGAAACTAAAAAAGACCATACATTTTTTGGTAGAGTTCCTAGATTTTTTCAACTTACTAAAGATGATATTTTATCTCAACCAATTATGGAAGACTTTTTTAAAACTCTTGCAGCAACAACTACTGATGATATATTTGCATTATCAACCAATCCTTATATAGGAAAATTACATCCTAAAGCTATACAGGCTATAGCTGAAGAAGCAGATTGGCAAAAACAAAGAAAAATTTGGGGAGATATGTTAGACACTGGTTTTCAAATTGTTGAAGATACAGGTATGACTACTAACGTAAAATTAGCAACATACTTTAAAGATGGTGCTTTACCTGTTAAAGGTTCATTTGTACTTAATAAATTATTACAACAAGCAGCTACAAAAGGTACAGAGTTACAAAAATCTAAAGGTGTATTTGGTAAAGCAATGGGTACAGCTTTGTCTGCTGTTGGAGATGAAAGAGCTGCATATCGTAGTGCTGGAAGTTTCTTAGGAGAAAAAGCACGTGTAGGTAGAACAATGCTTGAACAAGTAATTCCTGGTTCTCCTACTAGAAGATTTAAAAAGCTTCTTGATAGAGATAGTGCAGTTGCAGGAGTTCTTGATGATTTAGATTCTGCAGGTGAATTAATACAAGCACAGAAAGTTGTAGACAAATATGGATTAGGAGATAAATTAGAATTTGAAAAGTATTTAGGATTTAGTTCTAACTTTAACTCTACTTATAATCCTTATTACAGAAAATTATTAGGTTTAATTCCAGGCCAAGGTATTCCATTAAATAGTTTTTCTAATGGTTATAAGCAACTTATAAGTCATTTACAAATAAATGCATATGGTGATAAAACTGCTAATAAAATTATTAATCAATTTTTAAATATAGATTTTGCTGATAAATCAGCTGTTAGAAATTTTGGAAAAGAATTAATGCAATATGATTTAGAACTTGTTAAATCTCGTGCTAAATATGAAGGAGATGAAAGTTGGAAATATGTTTTAGCAGCTCAAGCAAGATTAAATGAAGGGTTAGATAAATCAAAATTATATGCATTAATGCGTGATAAAAAAATATTACCTAACACAGGTAGTGGCTATGAAATGTATCGTATTAAAACACCAGATGGTAAATATGTTGATATGCCAATGATGACTGGTTCTATGTTAACTGAAATGAGTGACAATGTTGTTCCTTTAATGAACCATAAAATTATTCAAAGAGCAATGGGTAGAATGTGGCAACCATATAGTAAAGATTTACAAAAGGATATAGCAGCAATGGATATATTTAAAAAAAATGTACAAGATGTTGTTGATTATGGTAAATATAAATTAAGAAAAAGTGCAGATGGAACAGATTTAAAAAATCCTTATGAGGAAGGTGTTATTACTGTTAAAAGATTAGAAGAAGATTTTGTAGGTAATATTCTATCTTTTTACACAAGAAATGTATTTAAACCATTTGTATTGTTAAGAGCTGCATTTTTTACTCGTGTATTTTTAGAAGAACAAGCACGTATTGCAGTATCTGGATTATCAGGTATATATAATCATCCATTTAAATATATACAATGGTTAGCTGCACACGACCCTAATTCTAAAGTTGGTAAAGTTATTTCTAAAATACCTTTAGATAGAATACGTAAAGCAGAGTACAGCGATGATGGTGTTGAATTATTAGCATCTATTGAAGCTATAGAAGCTAGTAAAAATAGTTTTAAAGCTACAGAATTATTTGGTCCTAGTAGAAATAAAAAGAATACTGAATACTTAGCTAAGTTACCTGATGAACTAAATAGAGATGAATATTCTCAGCAATGGTTTACAGAATTATTATTTTTAAGAACTGAAGGACTTGCACAAAAAGTTGCTGAGTTTGGTTATGGCTCTAAAGCATTAAATGAATGGTTATCTTCTCCTGCTGGTAGAGATGTAAGAATGCAATATGTAAAAGATGGTGGTTCTAAATGGCAAGAAATATTAAAAGATGGAGATTTTCTTGACCAACATTTACAATATCTTGAATCACGTATACGTATTAAATCTGGTGGTGATGTAGTAGAAGGTAAAGATTTATTTAAACAAAAAGATGGTACATATCGTTATAACTTAACAAGTAAAAACTTAGGTGAACCTGCTATTCGTGAAGCTATTGCTAAAGGTCAATTAAAAACAAAAGACGGTAAAGTATTAGACTTTTTTGAAAATCCTGAAAAATCATTAAAGATGTTTAAAAAGAAAGCAGTGCTTGATGAATTAGGTAGATTTTATGATGAAGGTGTTAACGGTGGTGCTGTAAAAATTACTAGAAAATTAATTGATGAAAATAGTAGTTTATTACAAGGTGGTTGGGATGAAATGTTAAATGTTGCATTTGATAATTTAATTACTAAACCTATTGGATATTTAAATAGGTCACCAGTATTTAAACAATATCGATGGGAATACATTACAAGTCAATTTAAAAATTATTCTCCTGCTTTACAAAAACAATTTATCAAAGAAGCACAAGATGCTGCAGTTCCACAATCTGTTATCGATGAATTAAAAGGTTTATCTAACCTATGGAAAAAAGGTACTATTACAGATTACGATGCAATGAATGTAGAAAGTAAAGCTTTTGGTTTAGCAATGGTTAAAAATCTTCTCTATGATACATCACAAAAGCATGCATTATCAGATAAGTTATTAAATATATTCCCATTCGTAGAAGTATGGTTTGAAGTCTTCCAAACTTGGGGACAATTGTTAGCTGCAAATCCAACAGTATTAAGAAAAGGATATGTAGGTTTAAGAGGTGGTACTGCTGCTGATGATTTTGGTAGTAGCTCTGAAGATGGTTTCTTTACACAAAATCCTAATGAACCAGATAAAGATATGTTTGTATTGCCATTTGGTGGTTGGATGTCAAATATAATTTTTGGTGATGATAGTAATACAAGAATATCTCCAAAAGGTTATGTACAAGGTGTTAACTTATTAGGACAAGGTTTTGTGCCAGGACCTAACCCATTAGTAGGTTTTGCTGCAAATAAAGTATTATCTCAATTTAATGCACCAGATATGGTTATTGAAGGTATATTTGGAGATTTCCCTCCACCAGAAAAAATAACTGATGCATTTGCTGTATCACCTGTTTATAAAAAATTTGCTGCAGCTTTAGTTAGTCCAGAAGATTTTGAAAACATAACAGAAGATAGTCGTGAAATACATAAATTAAGAGCTAATGCTACTGCAGATATATTTAGATTTGGTATGGCATCTGGTGAAAATATGAGATTGTATAATGAAGGTAAATTAAATTCTTATTTAAATACATTATTTCCAAATCAATGGGACGCAGAATCTATTACTCAAAAACAAATTGATGAAGCATTTTTAGAATATGCAAAAATAAAATCAGGTAAATTATTTTTTATGCAGTTTGCATATCAATTCTTTGGTCCTACTGGATTCAAACCAGAGTATTTTATTAAAGATAATGATGGTGCATTATGGGGTACAGCTGTACTTTATGATGAGTACGTAAGAATTGTAGAAAAAAATGAAGGTAATAATTTAGCTGCATATACTGAGTTTTTAACTTTGTATGGTATAGAACATCCATATATTACAAGTCCTAAGTCACAATCAGAAACAGGTAGAAAACCTAGCAGTAAACGTGTTCAAGAATTTCAAGAAGAAAATAAAGAAATTTTTGACCAACTTAAATTATCTGGTTACTACTTAAATATAGACAATCCTAATGAAGAAAAAAATTATAGAGATATTGTTGCTGAAAAATCATTAATGTCACCAGACCAATATCGTAGAGCTGTAAATGATACTATAGGATTTTTTAGATATAAAACATTTAGTTCTAACTTAGAAAAACTAGATATACCATATGCACAAAAAAATCTAATTAAAACAACATACAGGGAAGAATTAAAACAAGCATTACCTGGTTTCCAAGCTGATGAATACGGTTTGTTAACTCCTCCTGCTGTTACTGATATATTTAATGAAATGCGTAACAAATGGACAACAATTGATTTTGTTGCAGACCAAGAAGCAGGAAAAGGCTTTTTAGAAATATTACCTTACTGGGAAGAAATGGAACAAATATCTAGGGAAGAATCAGCTAAAGGTAACGTACTAGGTACTACTACTTGGTGGTTAACATCTAATGACCCAACTGCTTTATCTATGAGAATTTGGATGTATAATAAAGCACAGCAGATTATAGCAGAATATCCTGAGTTTTGGGGTGTATGGAACGGAGTTATGTTAAAGTTATATAGAGATGACTACGAAGTACTGGATTATATAAAATGACAACAGACGAACAAATAATTGAAATATTAAGAGGTTACGATGTATTAGGTGTACCTACTGAAGGTACTTTTAATGTTGTATCAGAAATAAATAATCTTAAAAAAAATATATATTTTTCAAGTCAAGAAGAATTAATTAGTGACCTTATTGCTGCTAGAGCTGCTAAAGATATGGATAAATTTAAAGAAATACTTGATACAGCAATTAAAAATGTTGAGGATAAATATAAACCAGATATTGATGCTATAGAAAAAGAACAAGGTTATAAATATAATAATGAGCAAAGACAGTATCTTACTAGCGCTCTTGAACAAATAAATATGCAAGAAGCTCGTGGAGATATATCTGCTGAAGATGCTGCTGAAGCTATAAAACAAGAAGTTAAAAACATGGCATTTCAATTGTCATCTGAAACAGGAACAAGGTTACTAGAACAAGCTGATGGTACATTACAAGTTTTTGATGGATATTTTAATAATGTTTTATTTTCTAATATATTTTCACAAGCAGCTTCCACTCAAGAAATAGTAGCGTTTCAAAATTATTTAATACAAAATGATATAGCTACACCACAAGATTTTGCTGGAACTAAAGGTGTATACAGTGAAAAATTAAGAGGAATAATTGAAACTGTTATGAATTGGGCAGATAAAAATGTTAATGCTGCTGAAGGTACACCATTAAGAAATCAAATATTATCAGAAGAACCTGTATTTTTTAGTGATATTGAATATCAAAATATGGATGTATCTTTTGAAAGAAACTTATTTAATTATGCAGTTAAAGAACTAGCTAAAGCAAATGTTGATTTAAAGAAATTTGCATTAGAAGAAGAATTAGAAGCTGAAAAAATTAAATATCTTCCTCCTAAAAAAGAAACACTAGATGATATGGTAGAAGCTTACTTTGTTGCTAATACAGGTAGAAGTCCTTCAGCAAAAGAATTAAGTGATTGGTCAACAGCTTTAGCACAAAGTTATTCAGATAGTTATGCACAATTAGAACGTTTTAAATATGAAGTAGAAAATATGGATGTAAAAGTTAAACCTATATACGATACTAAATTTACAGTTGACCCAGTAACAGAACAACCTAGACGTGTAGATACAGTTACAGGTCAAAGATTAGATTTTGGTAACTTGCAAGAAATGCAACCTATGACACCAGCTGAAATATTTGAAGCTAAGTTTGAAGAAGAACTTGGTGGAGAGATGGAAGCTTGGGAACGTGGTTCACAGATTAGAGAAATGCAGAATAATATTATGTCTGCTATGTATGGAGGATAATGGCTAATCCTAAAGGTAGACCTAAAGTTAAAAATAAATATGCTTGGGTAGTTACTCCAGATGGTGTACAAGCTGTACCAGTTCGAATGCATCAAGGTGTTTATAAAACATTTAATTACGATAGTAAAACACAAAGAACTACTTTTTATAAAGAAGTAAAATCTCCAGTTTTTGATAGTTTAGAAGAAGCTAATAAAAATTCACCTAAATTTATTGGATACCAAGAAGATATTCGTGGTTTACAAAATAAAGGTTCTGAAATGTTTTATGATGCAAAATATGGTTATGAAATTAATGCTGATAATGAATTAGCAGTAGTTGAATATAGATACAATCCAGCATCTGGTAAACGAGCTGAAGGTTATAGACGTTATATATATTATGAAGATGGTTTTCAAACACCAGGAAGATTAGCACCAGGTGAATTATTTGATACTCCAGAAGCAGCAATTGATGATTATAAAACAAATTATTCTGGTGGTAAAAAAATTGATTGGGATGCTTTTGATGAATCACAAGCCAACATGGCAGCTAGAGAACCTAGTCAAGCTCAAATAGATAGAATGAATAAAGGTATATTAGCGGATGACCCTTTTTCTGATATTGACATAGAAGAACAAGCACGTTTAGCAGAACAAAATAGAATTGAACAGCTATATGACGATACTATGGCAGATAGAGCTGCTAGAGAGCCAAGTCAAGCTGAGTTAGATAGATATACTAAAAGTCTTTCACAAGCTGATGATGCACAAATAGAAGCATACAAAGATATGATGGCTGGTTATACAGATAAAGACATTGCTCTTATTGCAAAGAAAAATAATGTAAATCCTAAACAACTAGGCGGTCTTTTAGGACGTTTAGGTGCAGGTGCATTAGACCCTGTATCAGAAGCTTTAGAAGTAGCTTTAGGAAGAGTAGGTTTAAGTTCAATAGTAAAACCTTGGATAGAATTAGAAACACAAAACTTATTAGCTGGTATATTACGTGCAATGGCAAAAGGTGGAGGAAAATATTTAGGAGAAACAACTGGACCTGCTGTTATGAATTTATCAACTGGTGCAGCATTAACAGGTAAACAAGTTGCAAAAGGTAGTGAAGAACCAGGTATTGATGCTTTAATTGCAGGTATAGAAGGATTTGCAGAGCAAATGGAATTTAGTCCTAGCTATCAATTAGATGAAGTTCTTAATAAAGCTACTGGTAAATATGGTAGTGAATGGTTAGTTGAAGGAGCTAAAAGAATAAAAGGAATATTTAATGAAGGTTAAATCAGATAAATCAGCACAGATAATGTACATTACAGATACAAAAGAATATAAAATTATAGTTGACGTAGGTAGTACAATTTATGTATTTGATACACCATCAGATGCTACTTTATCTGACTTAACTGATTACGTAGAAACAGGAGATGCTGAGAAAGATGCAATTGCTAAAGCTGGTATTTATACAACAGATAGTAAAACATTTAATGCAGGTTTTTATAAAAACGATAGATTGGTTAGTGTACCTCTTGCAGTAGGACAAATTACTCCTGCAATAGCAGATGATGCTGCAGATATTCTAGGTGACTTTTTTACATCAACACAAAATTTAGTTGAAACATATGGTGCTGCTACAACATTATGGACTGATGATGAGTATTTATCTCAAATAGCTGCTTTATCAGCAAGATTAGATGGAGATGTTGATGAAGCTGTAACAACATTTAAAGGTACACCAGCATATGGAGATATATTATCAAGACTTGAATTATCTCAAGAAATGCTTGATGCACAAGAAATGGCTAAGACTGACCCTATTGGTTTTCAAAATACAAAAAATGAAAATAAAAATTATCTTACAACAATTGTAGAAGCATCAGGTGGTTCTATACCAGAAGCTGCTATTGATTGGTTAGCTGATAGTGTTGCTAAAGGTGCAATGAGTTTATCAGAAGCTAATAGGCAAATAGCTGGTGCAACTGACCCTTACTCTTTGAATGCACAAAACTTAAATGCAACATTTAAAACAATACTTGAAGGTGGAGAAGTTAGTTTTACAAGTGCTAAAGAAAAAACTGTACAGGATTTATTAGACCAGTATTTACCTTCATACCTACATGATACAGTTAATATTGCAGCTGAAGCTGGAAAGATTAGAGCTGATGCAGATTATGCAGATGTATTTGCAAGTAAGTTAAAAAAACAAAGATACTCGTTATACAATATGTATGATGAAGATGTTGATTGGAACTTTATTGTTACTTCTAAAAAACAAGTTGCAAAAAATGTTTTAGGTATAGAATTAAAAGAAGATGACCCTGTTCTTGATTCTATAATACGTATGAATGACACTTCTAAAGAACAAGAATATTTACGTGAAATAGGTCTAGAACGTGGTTATCAAAAAACAAAAGATGATTTAACTAGAGCTATGATGTCAACATTTGGTAGTGGTGTAGTATCAAGTACTGCATATGTGGAAGGTAGATAATGGTTAGAGTATATAGAAAAGATTTTCTTGAAGGTTATGAAATAGGCGATGACCCAAATACATTAAAAGATTTTCAGGATAATGGTTATACAACAAATTATGCTGAAGCACAAGCTGCATCATTTGCTGTAGGTGGACAAAACTTTAGTGGAGATGCTGCATCAGGTAGAACTGTATCAGAAGGTAAAGACCTTGCAAAAGCTATGTATTCTTTTTTACCACCAAAAGTTGTAGAACAATTTGCTAAAAACTGGGTTAAATCAGGTGACGCTAATATTGCTTTAGGTGCTACTAGACAAACTAAAGAATGGAAAGATAATTACGGATATTTAGAACGTGAAGATGGTTCTTTAATAATGGATGAACTATCAGCAGAATCTACAATAGCTACCTACAAACAAACATTAGGTGAAGTAGGAATACAAGATTACACAGATTTTGAAGATGATTTTAAAGAAATGATTACTGGAGAAGTATCTGGTGCTGAGTTTCAACAACGTGTAGATGTTGTATATTCTGGTGTAGTTAATCAAATACCTGAAGTAGAAACATTATTTAGAGAAAGATATAACATTAATGTTGACCAACCTACAATATTTGCTGCGTTAATTAATCCTAAAATACAAGATAAAGTATTAGCTGGTGAGATAGCAACTATACAATTACAAGCTGAAGCTGCATCAAGAGGATTTAGTACATCGTTTGCTAGGTTTCAAGAACTTAAAAATCTTGGTTTAACACAACAACAAGCTAAGAGTTTGTATGAAACTGCTGGTACTGTTATGCAACAAGCTACAACAATTGGTAGAGATTTAGAGTTAGAAACACTTGAAGAAGCTGCATTAGGAGATATAGAAGCTCAGAAACGTATACAACGTGTACAAGCAGAACTTCAATCTAAACAAGGTATTACATTAGGTGCTGCTAAAAAAGGTGACGAAATTACTGGACTTATAGCAGATTAGTGTATAATATACATATGCGTTGCGTGGTCCGCTACAAATAGACCTGCACTCAGCTTTCAAAGCCTACGTAGAAAGCTCGTATTAAAACCGTAGAGTAATGGACTTATAGCTTGCAGCTACCAGAGTTAAAGTCAAGTGTTATAGGTAGCACCACGGCAAGATGCCTATGGTCTTGTCTGATAGGTTAACACATAGTGGAGGTACTAATGGAAGAATTTGATGCACCGCAAGAACATGGTGTAAAACAAATGAGAGAAACAATTGATAGAAAAGATGAAACTATCAAAAAACTTGAGGCAGAGTTAGCTTCTTTTAAAGATAAAGAAATTAATAATGTTTTTAGTAAGTTAGGTTTGTCTACTGACAAAGGTTTCGGTAAGGCGTTAAAACAAGTGTATGATGGACCAGTTGATTTAGAGTCCATTTCACAGTTTGCTAAAGACGAGTATGGTTTTGAACCTACAGGACAGGTAGAGGAAGTAACACAACCTGCACCTGAACCAGTGTTACAAGATGATGCTAGAGCTAGAGTGGCTGCACTTGATGCAAATTCTGTATCAGAAGTTCCTCGAAATGTTGATGAGCAACTAGCTAATATCATGAAGAATGGTACTGTCAAACAAAGTATGGCAGCAAAACTAGGGCTTATGGAACAACAAAAAAAGTAATAGTTTAATTTAATACGACACATACGGAGGTGTAATTATGGCAAGCATAAGCTTGACAAATAACGCAATTTACTCCCAGAACATTAATAACTTTTCTGGGGAGCTATTCCGTGTAGGTGGTCAAAGAACTCCTTTCTTATCAGCAACAGGAGGATTAAACGGAGGTAAGGTTTTACAATCTACTTTCTGGCAAATCCAAGCTGCTGATAGTCATACAGTTTCTTCTGAGCCAACAAAAGGCCAAGAAGGTGCGCAACCAACTGAATATCTTGGAAGAGATAGAGTTGCTTACACAGGTGTGACACAGGTCTTCCACAAAGGTGTAAAGATGACCTATACAGCAATGGCAACATTTCAGCACCAAAATCCTTTTGATTTAAGTGCTAACATTGTTAATTCATCTGATGGTGATGGAACAGTAACAGCTGCTGATAAATTAGCATTAGCTGGTTCTAATCCAATTGTTGATGAATTTGCAGAGCAAATGGCTTTAGCTCTTGAAAAAGTAGCTAGAGAAGTAGAATGGTTCGCATTCAATGGTACTTTTGCTGATGGAGCTAATGTAACTCCAGGAGCTGGTACTAGAGAAATGCGCGGTCTTTCTGAATATTGTGGATTAAATGCTAACGCAGATAATGACACAGCTCCAACATTTGTTGGTGGTAACGTATACTACAACGATGTTGATGGAGATGGTGGCGGAGCAGCTCAAGTTCTTTCTTGGGATGCTATAGCTAATTCACTTAAAAGATTGTATGATGCACACGCACCAATGCAATCTCCAGTTCTCTGCGTAAGTCCAAAACAATTATTGGACCTTAACAAAGAATTACTTGCTGGTACTGTTGGTATTACTGGAGCAATTCTTCCAAGAGATAGAAGTATCGCTGGTATTGATATTGACACAATTGTAACCCCATTTGGTTCAATTGGTCTTATGGTCATCGACCCTAATATCTTGCCTGCAAATACTGCTTTTATTTTGGACTTTGCTTTCATACAACCAGTATTTACAAACATTCCTGGTTATGGAACAGTATTCGTTAGAGATATTGACCAAGACGATTATGCAAGAGTATCTAAAGCTATCTACATGGAAATGGGATACGACTTTGGTCCTCCTTCATATCACTTGAAGATTTCTGGCGTAGCTTAGTAAAATATTGAAGATTTGGGGGGAATCCACCTTCCTCCCATTTCTTCTGCTATAGTAAGGACAATATGCAATTATCAAAAAAAGTTTTAATAGATGTTTCAGAAGATGCTAGTAATTCTACAGGAGTACAAGCAGATGGTTTATTATTATCTGGTATAGTATTTCCAGCAACAATGACAGGTGCTAACGTAACATTTGATTTTTCATTTGATGGAAGTACTTGGGTAGATGTAGTAGAAACTGACAATACTGAAGTAACTTATACAGTATCTCCAGGTAATGTAGTAAGAGTTGACCCTAGTGGTTGGGCTTTTGCAACTGCTGGATTTATTAGAGTTACATCAGATGGTACTGAAGCAGCAGACAGAAACATACAACTTATATTTAAACAAAGTTAGGAGTCATTGTGAGTGACACAATAGGCAACCTAGTAGACAGGGTATTTAGAGAATATCTAGAGCCAATGGATTCTGTTGAATCTTATTCTTATTTAACTGGTGATGTAACAACTACAACACAAAGTACCATTAACTATGAAGAAGGTATGTTTTCTACAGAAGAAGAAGACGCACTAGGTGCTGGTGCAATTATAGAAGTTAATCAAGAATTAATGTTTTCTAAAGGTCTTAATGCTGTTACTAATGAAATAACAGTAGAAAGAGGTGCTAGAGGTACTACTGCTGCTTTACATAGTGCAGGTGACATAATTAAAATAGCTCCTGCTTTTACACGTAAAGCTGTATTTGATGCAGTATCTGACCAAATTAAAAATCTTTATCCTACATTATTTGCTGTAGAAACTTTAGAACTTGTATCAGGTACAGGTTATAGATTACTTGGTACATACGGAACAGATGTCGACACTTATAACAATATTGTCGCACCTTTAAAAGCTATATCTCAATATACAGATTGGTCTTCAGGTTCAGACCAAACAGGTTTAACTTATAAAGGTGTTGCAGTAGAACTTATTGATTTACCTAATCCTTTTGTATGGACTGACGATACACAAACAGAAAGAACTAAAACATATACAGTTGGTCCAAATGTAGTTCATGCTTTGCAATTTTATGGTATCGCTAATGGACACACAGTTTTTGTTACATTTAAAAAGAAATTTATTGCACCTACATCAGAAGCTACAACATTGTCTAGTGTAGGTTTAGAAAATGAATACGAACCTATTGTTATGGCTGGTGTAGCTGCTCAAATGTTAGCTGGTAAAGATATCAAAAATGTTGATGCTAGATACATTACAGAACAAATGGCTGCACAAAATTATCCTGTTGGTAGTTCTAATACAATTAGAAATAGTTTATTACAATATCAACAAATACTTATACAACAAGCTAGAACAAATCTTAGGTCTAAATATCCAGAACCAGTACAACTTAATAGCATAAATTATCCGACATAATGGCTAGAGTTGCTTCAACATCCAATGTTCGTAATCCAAAAAGATTTGGTTATGACATACGATTAGATAATATATATTTACGTACAGCTGTAGGTCCAGGTCGTGAAATGACTATACAATCATCTGATGTACAAGCAGGACAACAAGTTAATGTTAAACAAAATCCTGAAGACTTTACATCTAACTTAGGTCGTATATATTCAAGAAATAATTTTTCTGCAGGTCAAGGATTAGATACTGCACATAGAGCAGATGGTCAACCAGATGATGTAAATAGATTTTGGGATAGCAAAGGTATTGATGTATTTCACGGAGATGATGAAACTGCATATCATATACATTTGTTATATACAACAACTACAGAAAGTTTATCTTTTGGTGCTAGCAATAATTATATGACACAAACTACTAATGGTAATATATACGTTACTGATGGTACAACTGTACACGAGTATGATGCTACTGCAGGAACTTGGAGTGCTATATTAGCTGCAACTAATGGTGCAGCATATAACTTTACAGGTGCTGCTGCATTTGGAAACACAGTATATTTTACTACTGCTGATGCTACTAATTCTAACTCAGAGTTTATACATTATGAACCAGATGGACACGGTTGGGTTACACATAACACAGCTTTTAATACAACAGGTGGATTAACAGGTGTATGGTTTGTTAAAAATACTTTGTTTGTTACTGGTAATGATGGTACTGCAGAATATGTATGGGAAGGTGATGCGTTTGCAGATAGTTGGGCATCATCTTTTGCTGTTGTTGACGCAATAATAGAAGTAGAACCTACACATCAGATAACAGGTATTGTTGATGGTGGAGCTGTTGTATTAACAGCTAGTACTGATGGTAATATATATTCTTTTAAATTGTCATCTGGTGTATTTGTAAATCAAGGACAAACCAAAATACCTTTTGAAGAAATACATTCTATTGCAGCTGCAGAAGGAATTATATTTTTTGGTACTAAAGAAAATACAAGAGATGTAGGTAGATTATATAGAGCAGACCTTGTTAATGCAGATGATTTATATGTACTAGCTAATAGACAATTAATAAAGGAATGGGTTATAGATAACGTAGATACAACACCACACGCTATGTTTGTAAGTCGTGATAGTGTATTTATGGGTGTTAAAGAAGGAACTAATGAAGTAAATTTGTGGCAATATTATTTACCAACAGGTGGTCTTGCTAGAAGTTTACAAACAGCTGGTAATAGTTATGTATCAGGAATTACACAATCTAATGGTAAATTTGTAATAGTAGTTGAAGGTTCTGATGTATATAAAGAAACATCTACATATGAATCTGAAGGTTATTTAGTTACATCTGCTGCAGATTTTTTTACAGCAGAAAGTAAACAGTTTGTAGGTGCAGAAATATCTACAGTTACAATGCCTGCAGATACACAAGTAAGTTTACAATACTCAACTAGATTTGAAGATTTAGATGCACCTGAGTCTGCTACATTTACTAATGCTTTAACACAACTTGGTGGTACAGGTGATGAAGAAAAACAAATAGCAGAAGTGTCAAGATATATTATAGGTAAAGTCATACTTAGAAGTACAGATGGTGTGTCAACACCTAAAGTCAAATCAATACAGTTTCGTGCATTGGCTAGACCAGAACTTGTAGTAGCACAAATACCTATAAACATTAGTGATAGAGTAGAAAGACCTGGTAGAAAACCATTAAAAGTTAAAGGTCTTGGAAATACTTTATATAAAGCATTACGTGCTAAAGAAGGTGATTCAGTAACATTAGAAATATTTGAACCACAAGAAATTATTCGTGGTGTAGTAGAGCAAATAAGTTATCCTATACAATCTAATGAAGTAATTGGAAGTGATACAATGTATGCTATTATTACAGTGCGTGGTACTAGACAAGGTACTATTGAAGAAGTAACATCAATACATACACCAGGTATTGCTGCTTGGGGTATAATGAGATACGGAGCATAATGGCAGATAGAGCAACACAAGTATTTAACTTTTATGAATCTACTATTGCTAATTCAGATTTTAGTGCAGGTGCTACATCATTTGACGTTGCATCTACACCAACTGTTGATGGAACAAATGGTATTACATCAGCTGTATTAGGAACTGAAAATACTTGGATATATTTAGTTATTGACCCAGACAGTACATCAAACAGAGAAATTGTAGTAGTTAAAACACATACATCAGGTTCTACAACATTTAGTAATGTTGAAAGAGATTATGATGGTAGACAAGAAGCAGCAGGTGCTGCAGCTGATACAGGTATATCACACGGTATTGGTACTACAGTTAGAATGGCTGTACTAGCACAACACATAAATGACCAAAATGATAGAGTTGCAGGTATTTTAACAGAAGGTCAAGCAGCTATAGATGCTATTACAGCTTCAGCAGCTACAGCTATGATGGAAGGTGCTACTGATGGTACATCTATTACAGTAGATAACGAAAATGATTATATTTTAGTTTACGATAATGATACTACTACAGCTAAACAAGTTAATTTAAGTCAGTTAAATTTAGGTGCAAGTGTAGGTTTAGTTTTAGCATTGGGAGGATAACATGAGTATGCTTCTTATGCTTAAAGAAGGTGGAAGTCTAGGCATAGATACTATTGGTAATAGACCTATAGATGAAGACATAGATTTATTACCTGATGCAGGTGGTGGAACTCTTAGTTATGCACTAAGATTAAGTTACGAAGGTCTTTCAGTAACAAGCGTGACACAGACAAGTGTTCGTGCTATAGTGATGGGAGATAATTAATTAATTAATTGGAGATAAAAT
>Ga0099851_1000568_pt1 | contig 15457 bp, 12 predicted proteins | sample CB_VirMetaG_6_FD_78176 | JGI IMG/M metagenome (GOLD analysis project Ga0099851, IMG submission 78176) | Freshwater to marine saline gradient viral communities from Chesapeake Bay - CB_1508_2 Viral MetaG | ecosystem: Environmental > Aquatic > Marine > Coastal | place: USA: Chesapeake Bay... | reverse complement strand
GAGGACCTACATTGTAATCTATTCTTCTAACTGATCTTTTGCCAGGGTTTCCAGTAAGATAGGTATCTTCTCTATTAAATTGAGTATAATCAGTAGTAGCAGGCCTAAAAGAAGAAGGGATTTCATCTCCTTGTAATCGTTTCCTAAAATCTTCTATATAATTAGTTCCCCCTTTTCCTATAGGAAGAGAAGATATTAGTTGTTCTTGATTAAGAGTAGCTGATTTGTCTTTTTGGATAAGGTTTTTATTAGTTTTAGGAAATTCCCCAGGAAGATAAACATTATTAGCATTATTAATCTTATTATTCCCATCAATTCCTAATTCTTCAGGAAGAGCAAAATCACTAATAAAAACTGTATCATCTTCTGTTCTAATATCTTTTAAAGAAGAACTATATAAATAGGAAACACCTAATTTATTTAAGTCATTACCTTCAAATTGATAAGGACCCGATGTTTTTTTCTTTAAATTAGGTTCATCAACAGTTAAAGTCCCAGGAAGATAAACATTTGGTGTAAATAATAAACCACCATCTTCACTTACAACATTTGTAATTAAATTTTCTTCACCTTCACCTGTTATGTCTATATATTTTTGAGAAAATCCTTGAAATATTATATTTCCATATTGGATCTCAACAGGACGAGGATTACCACTTTGAGTAGAAGGATTATTAGTAAATGAAGTTCTTTTGATTAAAGTAATCCCTCCTCCTAATACATTTATATTAGGACCTCCTATATATTTAAATAATAAATTATCATCACTAGTTTCTATTCCAAAAGTATTTTTAGCTTTAGCAGTAACTTCTCCTCCTTTAAGAATTAAATTGTTATATAAATTTTCTAATCTATTATCTTGACCACTATATTCATAATTTTGTAAATAATCATATTTAATCTGATAATTATCAAAATCGGGAAGAAGAGAAAGAGGGTCAAATGTACCATCAGGTTTTTTAGCTAATCCTGTTCTTTCTGAATGTAATCCTAATGAATTTCCCCCAACCTGGGCTAGGGTTTGGATAGGGTTATAAGCTATATTAATTTGGCTTCCTAAAGGTTGGGCTGTTCTACCTCCTAAAGATAGAGGACCTGTAAGGATTAAAGCTTGTTGTTTGGCTATAAAATTAATCCCACTAATAGTACTTAAAAATTTTCCTATTCTTAGTACATCAGTAGCACTGTTTACAGGATTTAAAAATCCATTCCTTAATAAAAAATCAGGAGCATCAGAATGTTCTCCTCTTTCAGGGATTTTTTTAGTTATAAAAGGTTGTCTACTATTTCCCCCAGCAGGTCTATCATTCCCATATTTTAGGGATTTTAAATCCGTTTGTAGATCTATAAGAGCCATTCATTATAATGAAACCCCTTCAGGGAGGTTATCTTCATATTTCCCTTTAGCAAAAGAGTTATTAATTGAAATAGTATTAGGATTTTTAAGGGGACCTTTAGGAGAAACTCCATTAAGGTCTAGTAAAGAAGGTTCGGGTTTTCCTCCTAACTTAGGAGCTCCATTTATAGAATATTCGTTGTGAAGTTTTGAAGCTTTTGCTTTAGGATCAAACCCTTCAGGAGTAGCTCCTTGGAGCCCGTATTTAGAATCTTTAAGTTTGTCTATTAATGCCATGATATTTTGTTTATAAATATTGTAAGATTTTAAATTATGCTAAGTTAGAAGAACCCATTGCAAATAACGTACCTGCTCTATTACCATCAATGTTAACAGTACCCCCGGATTTAACAACATTTGTTAGGGCTATTACATTTTTATTTAGATCATCTAATTTAGCTTCTAAAGCAGCATTAGGATTAGATTCACCACCACCTTCTCCTTCACCTTCTCCCCCAAACACTCCAGCAATACCCGTAGCAACTGTGCCTAATCCTGCTAATGCTGTTACAATTGGGAGTGCTGCTATGCCTGCTATTGCTATTGCTCCTAAACCACCCGCAACTCCTAGTAAAGAAGCTGCCATAAGTCCCATTGCAGGAGCTAAACCTGCAAACGCAGCTAAACTTTGAACTAAACCTTCAGTATTAGCTTCTGCCATTCTTTCAAATCCTATAGATAAAGGTATCATTGCTAATCCTAAAGCAGATAAAGCAACTGAACCTGCTAATATCAAGGGTGAGGCTAGACCTAAAGCTGCAGTTGTAGCTGCCATTACTCCTACTCCCGCAGCAAATGCTAGAATAGAATCTATGTTTAATTCTTGAATCATACTAAATCCCAAAGCAGCTGGGATAAGAGCCAGACCCAAAGCACCTAGAGCAACTGAACCTGCTATAATCATAGGAGCTATAAATCCTAAACCTGCAGCAGCTAATGCTAATAAAGGTAAGGCAATAGAAAAGGCTATTAATGATTTAACATCTATTCCTTCAATTAAACTAAATGCTACTCCTGCCCCTAGTAAACCAACACCCAATGCTAGTAATGCTACTGATCCCTGGATTATTTGGCTACTTAATTTACCTACTAATGCTGCTGTGCCACCAAAAATAGCTAACGCACCTGCAAATGCTATCATTTGTACAGGATCTACATTTTCAACCATTTTCATAGCTAAAGCAAATGATCCTCCTAAAATAACACCTACAATACCTAATGCTAAACCACCTTTAACAACGTTAGCCATTTGTTTACCTATAGAAGCTAAACCATCACCTAAACCTTTTAAAAAGCCCTTAGCGCCTTGACCTTGTTTAGCACCACCAGCAGCAGCACCTTTAGTAGCATCTGCTGCTTTTTTAGCAGCGTCACCACCCATTCCTAAAGCATCTTTTACTCCTGCTTGAATCCCTTTAACACCACCACCAGCTCCTTTTGCTGTTTTAAGGAAACTTCCCATACCAGACATTGCTCCCTTAATGCTAGATCCTAATTCTGTAAAGCTTTTTGATAATCCAAAAACTCCTTTTACTACTGATGCTGCTGCTAAACTGCCAACTATTATTTTAACAGCCATCATACCCGCTTTACTGGATATTATTTTAGCAAATTGATCTAATAAAGGAGCAAATGCTGCTGTTAACTGTTCTATTGATTTATTAATAGATTCGGTAGCACTTAAACGTTTTGCTTCCTCTACACTAATACCCGCTGCTTTAGCAGCTTGTTCATCAGTTAATTGATTTTCTTTTTGTTTTAAGAAAATCATTTTCGCAACATCATCTTTAGACATTCCTAAAGATTTAGCAATAGCATCTTGTTGAATTCTATTGCCTGAAGAAAAGGCTTCCATAATTTCGGTATTATTACCTATTTCTTCGGTTAATGTTGTTATGTCATTATTTAAAGCAGCTGTTCTTGCTTTTTCTAAATTTAAAGACTTACCTGTTAAAAGTTCAGCTTCCAATTCGTTTGAGATAGATTGTTCAAAATCTAATAAACTATCTGCAATAGCTTCAGCTTGCTGTAAATTAATACCTAACCTTTGAGCATTTGCTGCTGCTTTTAGTAACCCCTCTTGCCCACCTTTAACACTTAGTGCTAAACTATTTGAAGCTGATCCAGCACCTTTTAATACTTGTTGTACATTTAAAGCGCCTTTTCCTTGTTTAGCAAAGTTTTGTACAATTGCTTCAGCTTGGTCATCAGCGGCTCCTAAATCTTCACCAAATACCTCAGCTCTTAAAGCCATGTTTGCAGTTTCTTGAGCTGATAATCCTAAGAGTTCAGATAGTTCAGTAGCAGCCATTATCGTATCAGAGCTAAAGGCAGCATTAACATTAATCCCTATTTCTTGAGATAATGATCCTATAGTTTTAACAGCATCAACAGCTGAAATAGCAGAATTATTAAAGCTTTGGAAATTAGTAGCAGTTTGACCCGTTAACTGTCTTACTTGTCTGTTTTGTTCTTCAAATTTGGCAAATCCCTGAACAAGACCTCCAATAATAACAGCAGGATCCATAAGGAATTTACCCATAGACACTACAGCTTGACCTGCTCCTGCGAGAGCAACAGTTAACTTATTTCCAGCTTGTTCTCCTCTAGCTATAGCATCAGCAGTTTCTCCCATAGCATCTGCTACTTCATCTAGATTAAAGGCTTCAGCAAAAGGTCCTAGGGATCCTTTAATTCCTTTTAATATTTGTCCTGAAACTCCTAGCAAGTCGTTCGCTCTTTCACGAATGGCTAGTTCTTTTTCCAGTTCACCATTAATATCTTCTACAACTCTGTATTGGTCAAAATGAGCAGCTACTAATGCTTTTTGTTCTTCAGTTAAATCTCCGGTTAACTTAAGAGACTGGGAGACAAAATCATTTACGTCAGCCTGTGAAGCTCCCAGCGCTCGGATTTCTGCTACTTCTTTAGCAATTTCTCGACCAATAGAAGTTTGAGTTACTAATCTTTCCCCTTCTTGTCTAGCAATTTCTAATTGGATATTAACCTTTTTTGATAAATCATTTAATTCTTTATCATTAAGTTTTGAAATATCCTGTTGGTTTAGCTTAAATTTTTGAGCGGCATCTTCAAATGCTCTAAAAGCTTTTCTAGATTTAGAAATCTCAGTTTCTTGACCCTTTAATTCAGCTGTGATTCCCCTTAATTCTGAATAAAGGTCTCTTGCTATTTGAAGATCTTCCTGTGATGCCATGACGATAAATATTAATAGACTACTTTTTTACCCTTTCTTTTATTTTGAGCAGCTTGTTGGGCAAATTCAGGAGCTTTTATATTTCCACTTGAATCCATTACAGTAGTACCTTTTCCTCCTTTGGCATTATCATAAGCTTCTTGTTCTTTTTCATAATGCTCTTGGATTTTCTTAAAAGTAAAGTTCCTTAACCATATAGGCATATTATATACCGTATGGAAATCATATCCTCCCTTTCCATAAAATACTATTTCATGGATTTGAGAAAACAAAAGGGCTCTATATTCAGAGGTCAGGCCAAAAAAACGTGAGGCCGATAGGAATGTCAATATCCTTGACATCACCATCTGGTCCCTCTAGTTCAAAAGTTAAATTTACGTCTGGTTGGGTTTGTTTGATATGTTCTCTAAACGCTCTAGAGTCCCTAGCTAAGAAATAATTGTCTACAAAATTTCTAATTGCCATTTTTTCTACATCACCATCAACAGCCGTAATCATAAACTTAAGTCTAGTAGATAATTCTGGGCTAGCGTTTTTGTTGAGTTTTTTTAAACCTTTAACTTCGGCCTCTATTTTTTTATCATCACCATGAGTAAGAAGTTTATACGTAAGTAATGTTCCCGATGTAGGTAATTGGAAATTAAATTCGTTTTTTCCTTTACTAAAGCGTTTTATATCGATTTCTTTATTATCTAATTGGGAGAGGTCAACGGTGTATTCTTCTCCGTTGTATGTAAAACTATAGTCTTTACCATACCCTAAAATACGGGCGGCTACCATAATAGCATTTTTATCGCCTACAATTAAGTCGTTATAATTTATATCAGATACGATAAGGGACTTAAGTAATTCATCAATTACTGTACCTTTACTAATATAATTTTGGTTGGTTAGGATATCTTCCTCTTTGGCAGTCATATATTTCATTTCAATCTTGCCTTTTGAAAGAGGATTGTCCTCGGGGTAGACTAAACCTTTTGAAGGTAATTCTACTATTTCTGTTGGAAACTTAAATTTTTCGTCACTCATTTTAATAACTTTTGTTTTGATATAAATATCAAAGAAAAATAAAGGAGCGCTAAAGTGCGCTCCTTTTTTATAATATTTGGCTTATATTAGAAGTTCAATACGCAGTAATCCATTCCTAAACCTACGGTTAATTCTTGGATTGTACCATCTTCATCCCAGCTATAATCCCCAAAGTTAGCTGATTTGATAAAGGCACCTTTCAAGATCCATTCGCTAACGATATCACCTACAGGACCAAGTACATTTAAAGTTACATTCTTCTTATAGAAATCAGAGTAACCATCTCTACCTGTTACTGATTCGTGGTGTAAACGGACCCATTCCATCACTGCTTGTGCTCCTGAAGGGGTGATTGGGTCGTGGAGAGCTAATTCAACATCATTCCACTTAAGTTTACCTTTAATTTTTCTGTAAACATTAATGTGGTTAATTACTTGCTCTCCTTGATCGAACCCGATAGCACCTACTTTTTTAATAGTGTAGCTAGGAATACCATCTACGTAAAGAATGAATCTATTTTTTGCCTTCGGCTCAAATGCCGTAAAAAATATTTCGTTGGGATCTAATACTGCCATGTTGTTATTTTGTTATAAATATTGTCGAATTATGTTTTTTAATTAGGATGGGAACTCAGCTCCAGTTGGTAAGACATTAAAGTCAAGAACGATAAATTCTGCAGTTTTAGTTGGTTGTAAGAAAATTTGACCAACTAACTGATTTCTGTCTACAACATCAGGAGTGTTATTTGAATCATCCATTACTACACGGAAAGCATACAAACCTTGTCTTTGTTGGACTGTTTCAAGATAGGGATTAACTTGAGATAAGAATGAATTTCTTGTAGCAATAGTATTTTGCTCAAAAACTAAATTTTGGGCAAGTTGACCAATGTAGCTCTTAAGTTGAATTAACAATCTTCTAACATTTACACGATCTAGAGCAGATGCTCTCTTTTGGAGAGTTTTCTGACCAAATACTACTACACCAGTATTAGGGAAAGTAGCTATTGGGTTAACATTTCCTGAGTAAAGAGCATCTCTATCTGCTTTAGAAAGAATTCTTTCAGTTCTAATAACTCTAGTAAGGGCTCCTCTATTTAGACCAGCAGGGGCAAACCAAGGTTCAGCACTATTATCATTAAAAGCAAATACACCTGGCATTAAAACTGATGCTGGGACCCAAACCAATCTTCCTAGATCTGGGTCTTCAACTTGGCACCAGGGCCAATATGTAGCAGAATAGCTTGAATCGAATGTAGCAGCTTCACCTGTTACTGTTGAGGTATTTACTTTGCCATAATTTACCATATCAAATACAGCTAAGAAATCTCCTCTTTCATTTGCTAATGATAATACTTCAGTAATTCTTGAAGCAGCATCTCCTGTCATTTCAGCTGTTAATCCAGGAATGATTAAACTGTTAAATAAATAAGCATCTCTGTTAGAGAGTAATTTGATAGCATCTGCATATCTTGAAGCAGGGATACCTTGAATATTACTATCTACTGTAATGTCATTATAATAAGCAGCACCAGCTCCAAATAAAGTACCAGTAGCTTGACCAAATGAACCACTAGATACTATAGGAAGAGAAGCAGTATATGCAGGTTTAAAATTCCCAGTATTATCAAAGTAATTTGGAGTAGTATTTTTAACTTCTGCTACATAAACATATCTGCTCTTATTGCTATAAGAACCTGTAACTTGTAAAAATTTAGCTCCTGAAGAGTCTGTTAAGACTGTTTCTCTTTGGTCTCCAATTACTCTAGCAATGTAGTTGTCGGCATATGGATCAAGAGAAACATTTGCGTAAGTTTCTAAGATAGCTTTATCATTAGATTTATCATTGCCTTTTCTAATTAACAGAGTAAATGTTCCAGAGTTAACATTTCTTTGAGAAATTTCCCATCTAACATTTTCAGCAGAACCACTTTCAAGAGCTCCCGCAGAATCTTCTGTGCTGTATGAGTTTTGGTTAGCTCCTTTTGAAATGGTTTCTAACACAAAAGCAGGTTGAAATGCTGCTGAAAGTTCTGCTGAAGAGCTGATTGCTGAGGTTGAAGTGTCGGCTGCACTCTTAGCAGTGCGAGCAGGGGTAAAAGCTTCTCTAGTTACTCTAGTTACTAATAAAGTATCACCTCCATTTTGGAAATAATTATAAGCTGCAATAGAGGTAAAGTAAGAATATGAATTACTACCACTAGTAAAAGTAGCCCCAAATTTATTTTTATAATCACTATAAGAAGTGACTAAAGTTGGAGTTTCTACCGGGCCTTTAAATGTAGGGCCTATTATAGCTGCCCCAGCTTGTATAGGCTGTTGTTGAAGAAATGATTGATCATTTTCTCTAGTAAATACTCCGGGAGAGATTATTGATTCTGCCATGTTGTTCTAAGTTTGTTTTGTTTATAAATATGGGGAAAAAATTCAAAATATCATGTTCCCTCTATAAAAGTTCCTGTTTCTAAATTGATAGAACCATTACCATATTTTTCTGTTAAAGTTTTACCTAAATCAATTTCTTTTTGTTTAAGAGCTTCAAGCTGTTCGATAACTTGTTCTTTCTGTAATTCAAGAGATTGCAATTGGTATTCGATATTACCAAAACTTGTAATTAATGATCCTTGGATAGTTTGAACTTCTTTAAGTTGAGTAAGTTCTTCTTGTGATAACTGTGTTTCTTGCATAATAATTTTATTAATAAATATTTAAGGTTTTTTTAAGATTATCAATAACCATTTGAGAAGTTATAGATTTAGTACATTCAAAATGTCGAGAAGTGTTTTTGTGAAAAGGACACCATTCCCAATCCCCAGGATCTAATCTTTCAGTAGTTTGACATCCTCTACAAAATCCTTCAGGGGTATAAATTCTATAAAATTCAGGATTTTCCATAAAAGGTTCAGTAAACCCTGAAATAAGAATAGTAGGGGTGTTTGTTGCCCAGCTTATCCAACTAAGGCCACTACTAACTCCTACAAAAGCTTGAGCTCCTTTAATAATAGAAAATACTTCTTCTAATGAGCATCCTGTTTTGTCAATAACATTAGTTAATGTTCCCCCTAATTTAGAATCATGCCATTCATCTCCTAATTGTTCTTGGCTGCAGTTAACTACTTTATATCCTTTAGCTATAGCCCAATCTATAAGAGATTGCCACCCTCCTGGGTGGTTCCAGTATTTAGCATGAGCTGAAGCATGGGGGCCTATAGCTATATACTTTCCTGTAATAGGAGTGGGTGAGGAATAAAGTTGAATTTGAGGTTTAAGATTTTCAAAAGGAAGTCCTAGTATATCTGAAGCTGTTTGTTGTAAAGGGAATAATTTAGGATCCTTAGGATGTCTATCTGGGTTAAATTTATCTTCAGGGGTAAAAAACCATCCTATTTCATACATAGCATATAACCCCGTAACATTAGTCCCAGGAGTAACAAATTCAATTTCAGGGTAAAGAGATTCAAACCATTCGTTATGGAAGGTAGAAACTGTTAAATTACATTTGTGAATTTCTCTGAACTTTTCTAAATATGGAAACCAACATAAAGTATCTCCTACAGCTTTACTGGATAGATGGATGTAAACTTTTTTATTGGAACAATCATAGATATGTTCTTTTATTTTGTTTCTTTTGCTATCATATATTTCAATTCTCCATTTTATATAATATTGCTTTAAAGCTGCCCCCCACATTCCTCCTTTTAGAACAGTTTCATATATATTTTTATTAGTTTTATGATCAAAAAACTTTATTAAAAATTCTTCTCCTGAGGAGTCTATTACTTCAACTTTAGGTTGTTTAACAAAAGTAATATTAAATTGAGGAGGAGGAGTTATTATGTGAGCATTTTTGCTTAAATTATCATATATCATAACCTAAAAGTTTTAATAAAATATTTTTATTTTCTTGAATATCATCTTTTATATAATGAACTAATTCATTATTATCGTAAACGTCTAAATAGGTATGTAATCTTTTCATCATAGTAGGTAATTTATATGATAAAGATTCCCTAATGGCTATGGGAAATAACTCTAAGTTAGAGCTAAAATAGAACACATCACATGCTTGTAAAAAGGTATCTACATCATTTCTTTCCCCCCAAATTATACAATTATCAGGTTTATTTTCCATAATAGGTTGCCAATATTGTTGAAAATTAACTGCTTGGTTTCCTACAAAATGAAATTTGATTGGTTTATCTTGAACTAATTTAGCTACTTCAAATACTTCTCCCTGATTTTTACCTTCTGTAAAAAGACCTACGTTCAATACATGATGATAATTAGGGTCTAGTCCTAATTTTTTCTGGGATTCTGTTTGGTTTTTGGGAAGATTTTTTATAGGGTATTCCCATATATCACAAGGAATATTAGTATTTTTTTTAAATTGGTTTAAAGCCCATTTAGAAACTAATACATACTTATCAGGAACAAAATTACACCCCGAAGGAGAAGCATACTTAGAATGAGGAGTTACTATATAGTAAGGGCGATTTGAAATCTTAAGAAGTTGTTTTACATCTTTAGGATTATTGATAAACCAAGTTACTGGTTCTTGGAAATGGACTATATCAGGTTCTAAGTTTTCTATAATAGAAATTAAATCTGATTTATTAGATCCTAAACAAAAATAATTTTCTGGGGGGAGGAGTTGTTTGATTCTATCTCGTTGTACAACATATTCATCTGAATAATTGGTGTATTCTATGACATAGATATCAAAATCGTTTATAAAACTTATAATTTGCTCTAATAAATACTGAGGCATGCCTCCAGTAGATATATGAGGTGCTACATAAAGCAGTTTTCTTTTCATAACTTAAAATATACAGAACAATTTTTAAAATATCAAATTAGCTTAAAGAACTTGATCTCCAAGCTCCTGCCATCCAAACAAACATATAATGATTATTACCTATAGATCCAAATTTTACTTGTCCATCTGAACCTGAAATAGTAGGAGTACCACTTGAGGTGGGACTAAGTACTATGCCTGCACTAGCTGTAATAAAAATTCTTTCTGAGGCATCGTTTAAAACTAACTTAGTTCCATTTCCCCCATTATCAAGATCACCAAATTCTAATTTTAAAGAAGATCCTGGGGCATCTCCTGAAGTACGAAGATATGTACCTGGTCCTCCTCCCCCATCAGCATGAACTCCTAAAAAGTGACCAGCACTTGCTGAGATATTTCCTATTATATTAGCGGAGCTAGCTGTTATACTGGCTGCTTTAATATAAGCGCTAGAACTAATAATAGAGGCTGTGGTTGGGGATTTTAATTGAATAGATTGACCTGTAATAGAAGTATGATTATTATTGCTACCTATTATAAGCCCAGCAGAAGAACTTTCTATTACACTAATATTTTTGAGTCTATACCCACTTGCGGTGATAGCTGAACTTGCGCTAATTCCTAGGCTAGATGTAATTCCTCCTTGTACATTAAGAGATGAAAGTATTATGGCCGAACTACTATTTAATGATAATATAGGAATATCAGTAATTCCAAAAATTAAAGAAGTACCATCGTATGATATAGAATTAAGTTCTCCAGTTGCACCAAACATAATTCCACCATTACTACCTGTAATATCTAATGTTAAGCGAGAAGCACTTATAAAGCTAGCACTTATCATAGAGGCGGTTATATTAGAATTACCAGTACCTACTAAGGGTCCATATATTCCATTACTAGCACTTAAAGTACTTGCTGTGATATAAGAATTAGGAGTACCTTTTAAATTACCAAATATTCCTATACTTGCAGTAAATACACTAGCTGTAATAGCTGCTGTAGTTAGTGGAGATTGACTAGTTACTTGTTGTAAATTTGGTGTAGAACCGGCACCCCCAATAGCAGCTGAAGATGTGAAGAAAAACTGTCCAGATGATGTATTATAAGTTAATACTGTAAATGACCCTGGGCCTTCAGATGCGCTGGCGAATAATAAACTACTGGCGCTTATATTACCATTGGCTTTTATAAATAAAGAAGCAGTATTATTATTTACAATTTTGATTTCATTAGCTACTCCAGAATTAAAGTCAATGTAAGTAGTTCCCTTACCTATTCTATTGCCTAAAGAAATATTACCACTAGCGCTAATAGCAGATCCTGTTATAGAACCTGAGGCAAATATATTACCTATTACGTGAAGTTTAGCACTAGGAGTTCTAGTGCCTATTCCTAAATTGTAACTACTGCTAATATAAGAATTCCCTCCAGGTCTAAGATTAATTTGAGGAACACTTCCTGTGGTATAATCACTATAAAGTCTTAAAACACATTCATTAAATCCTGTAGGAGTATTGTATCCTAAATATCCTATAGGAGTACCATTAAGTTGGTTAATATAAATATAAGGAGCAGCTGCTTTTAAATCTAAACTACCTGAAAGTTTAGCTGCAGGAAGAGTTGAGGAAAAATCTGAGGCTCCATATCCTAATTCTAGGATGTCTAAAGGTTGGGTTCTACTATTAGCATCATTTACTTGAATAATCAAATTACCATAAGTTTCTCCTGAGGAGTTAGCGTTTTTAACTCTAGAGAAGATTTCTGCTGTGCTACCACTACGTAAAAAATCAGGTGAACCAGAAATAGAACTAGATTCTATCGCAAATATAATTCTACCTGTTTCTTCATTTTCTTCAATAAGCCCATCTTCATTAGTTCTTAAAATTAAATTAGCAGGAACACTGCTAGTAGTAGATCTAATATCAAGAGTACCTAATGGAATTTGATTAGAAGTTAATCCAATACCTACTAAGGGTGAATTATTACTTCCTGTGGCTTGAATAGATAATACAGAAGTTCCTTGAGTATTTGCAGTTTCAGGAGAAGCTAATCTAAATTCAATAGTACCTGCTGCACCATTATTTTGGGGATTTAGTTTACTAAACACAATAGTACCTACTGAAGAGGATTGAATTCCTGCTCCATAATTAGGATTAGTGTAAATAAAATTTATAGCATCTAATGACGAAGTAGATCCAGAATTGCCTACTATAATGTCTAATTTATTTCCGAATATTGGCATTGAAGGTAATTTTTACATTAATAAATATGTACCTTTAATCAAAATACTATAACTCCTTCCATTATCTCCTTTATTATCCCAAAAATCAGAATTTCTAGGATTAACTAAAGCATTAGGAACTACTTTACATTTAAACTGGTTATTAGTGGAATCAAAATAAATTAAATTATGATAAGGATAAGTTACATAATCAATACTGGATCCCAAGTAATCTGTGTAAGTATCGTCTTCAGGAATAGATGTAGAATAATTAGGATCACCTGTGTAGTTTAAGGTATCAATTATATTAAATTCAGAATTAAATCTTAATCTAGAGAGGGGAACACCAATAGTAGTAAGTGTTTCAGAAGGTTGAGTAGAATAACCTGAAGTATTGTATCTTGGTGTAACTGTTCCATAATGTTCAAAAACTATACCTTGACTTAACTTAGGAATACTGCTACCAGGACCAAGATTAACTGAGTATTCTGTGGGGCTTTCATATATTAAAGCAGTAGCATGAACATATATAGCAGTTTGTTGAAACGCTACAGCAATATTATCTGCGAAAGTAGCAGTTGAGATGAAGGGGTTGTTGTAGGTTTGGGGGGGATCAACATCTACAGTAAGATAAGTAAAAGGATATAAATCATTAACAGGAGCTGTGGTTAATGGGGGTAAAGTAGAATAGGTAAAGTCATAAAGAAAAACAAAATTAGATTCTTTTATAAAACTATTAATAGATTGATTAGTTTCAAATAAATTTTCACTATTTGAAAGAGGGATGTAGGTTTCACTTGTGGTAGAAGTAAAAGTATTAGCATGATACCTTATTTCATCAGTAGTGATATTATTATTAGGGGGGTTAAATCTAGTAAGAGCCATAATTAATAAATTTGATAAGTTCCTCTAACAATAATATTTGCATTTCTTTTAAAAGCCCCTTGTACTATCCAGGATTTCATAGAATTATTATAATATAAAGTAAAAGCTTTATTATTATTATATGGAGAACTTATAGATACTGCACCATTAAAACCATTAGAATATATTGCTTGTAAATCATCTGTAGGAAGAGAATTTTGGTGCCAAAATTTTCTATAAGTAAGTTGAGAAGGTGCTATAGTACCATTTGATGTGTTTTCCCCTTGTATATTATTTCCTGTAGCTAATGTAGCGGGATCTGTTAATGATGTTGGATTTTGAAATTTATTACAAGGATATATAGCATGGTGAAATTCAAAATGAAGTAATGATTCTAACCCATTTTCAACTAACACCCCAGGATTTGGGTTTTGTATTGTCCAATAATTAGATCCACTCCATGATCCGTTAGCCGTACCTTGCTCAACATAAAAAGTAATTATATGATTGTTATTTATTCCTGCTCCTGGAGTATAGCTAGAAACAGTTCCTGTAAACCCATTAGTAGTTGAAGCCCAAAATCCCGGGAATACTTCATATGCTCTTCTTAAGTATACAAGATTTCCAGGTACAAAATTGTATAAACCATCAGGAGATAAAGCAGGATCAGGGGGTGGGAGTGTAAGAGAAATAAGACCATCATAACTGTTAATAAAGTAATGAAAAGGAATAGAATTAGTCAGATTTTGTGAAGAGTTTGGACCAACGTTTGCAGTTGGAAGAGAATACAGACTGCGAACAAAATTAAGACCATTAGTAGGATATTGCATCCTATTATCATATACTACTCCTTGAACTATACAAGTGCTTGGAAGTAAAGGGGCCAATTTATAATTGTTAGATTCTCCTGAGTTGTCTAATTGGAATAGGCCTTCTCCTTCGGGATAAGATTCAAAAGGAGGTATACCAAAAACTTGACCTTCAAAAAACTCGTAAGGGCTAATCCCACCATTTAAACCTATTCCTGTCTCTCCTTCAGGAGTAAAGTTTTTTAATTGAGCTATAAATGATCCTTTTTTGGGTTTATATATAAGATTTCCTTTAGTATTAACTTGTAATTCTGTATTAAAAGATCCTGATGTTTGTAGGTTGATTGCCTTAAATGAAGAGATTTTAGGGTCTATAGTTATATTTTGATATAAAGTAGCCATTAATATGTAGTTACAAATCCTTTAATTACACTATATTCATAATCATTACCAAAATTGCTGTCATTAAATCCTGCTATAAGTTCATATGTTATAGTTCTTTTTCCTGCTGCTTGGTCTTCAGCAGTCCATCCTGTATCTGTAAAAGCGTTAGTTCCAAAAAGAGAATCCATAACAGGACCTGCATTGGCTTCATTTACAAATATCATATCCTTAGTATGGATACTTAGTTGATTTTGGTTAAAAGTATAATTGTGTCCCTCTCCAGTAGAAGCATAAAACTCAACCTCACCCTCAGGTTTGTTAAGTTTAGGGTAAAAAGGAGCAGAATTTTGACTAGCTATCCAATTAAAATTTCTCCAAATTTTAAACATAAACGTTCTTTGAGAATTATTTAAAGTACTATTATTTCCATAAGGAGAAACCTGAGAAGTTAATGCTTTTGTGCTGGTGCTAAAAGCCGTACCTATTATTTTTATACCACTAATAGCAGGGATAGTATTAGTTATTATAGGAATATTTATTCTTAAAAAAGGACGATATTGAGTTGTAGATTGTGAAGAATTTAATTCTCTAGTTTTTTCCATATAATGAAAAGCAAAATTTGAAGTATTGTACACAACAGTACCATATTGATTCAAATTATTTGCTGCTGAGAGATTAATAGTATATTCATTGATTTCAGGAAGAAGAGGATCAGAGATGCCTGAGGCATCCATGGTAATATT
>Ga0099851_1000566_pt1 | contig 15482 bp, 8 predicted proteins | sample CB_VirMetaG_6_FD_78176 | JGI IMG/M metagenome (GOLD analysis project Ga0099851, IMG submission 78176) | Freshwater to marine saline gradient viral communities from Chesapeake Bay - CB_1508_2 Viral MetaG | ecosystem: Environmental > Aquatic > Marine > Coastal | place: USA: Chesapeake Bay... | reverse complement strand
TTGTCGACCTGCTGAATCTGAATCGTCGCACGGTCAAGCGCATCGTTGATGACCGACGGGTAGAAACCACCCTGATTGGTTAGATCAACCAACTGTTGGTTGTCGATGTCCGAGGTGATTGTGAGCTTGTAACCGCTTGCAAGATTACCCGCTACCAGCGTGACTGACCCGCCCGGGCTGGTGTTCTGATTCTCGTTCAGGCTGACCGTGTAGTCAGTAGTCAACAACAAAGTGGCGTCAGTGCCCGTCGCCGTTGTGGTTTTGATTAAAACCAAATCCGACTCGGCGAACACTTTGAAGGTAAATGCAAAAGTGTCGGCAGTGCCGTTTCCAGTGAACGGTCCGGCGACGCGGGTGTTAGAACTAATGGTCATTTGCGGACTCCATGGAGACTACCGCAACGGTAGCTTTAGGAGCCGCGGATACGCGTACCCTGCTCTAGCGCCTCACCCCAAATACAACCCCCAGCGGGTTCGAGGTTTTCCCTTCCATGATCGCAATCAAACCATCGAGCGTACGATTGATCTGGGCGGAAGGTAGCTTCAAACCAGTGCCAACCACATTCACGAACGACCGCCGGAACGCGTCATCCAACTCACCCTGACTGACCTGTACTGCAAATTTCAGGGTGTCGCCGACGATTCGCAAACCACCGGGGCCTTGGTAGCCATAGGTCTGCAAACCCATCGCAGCCTGCACGGCTGGGGTTACCTCGCGAACATACATGAACATTCCCATCAGGTAGCTAATCTGATCGGCAATCAATTTTTCCATCAGATCGTCATTGTCATCGCCCGCATCCCCTTGTAATGCAGCTTTGATCAGGGTGTACCCAACCGACGGCACGATCATCAGCATCATATAGTCGAAGGCCAGCCTCGAAACTTGCTTAGGGTCTTTGAATTCGGTCCCGCGTGTTCGTTCAGCCGCAAGGTTGTAGGTCGCCGAAAAATAGCCATAAAACACGGAGAACAGCTTCTTCCAACCCGATCCGCGCTGAACACCTGCCAAATCTTTCACCTGCCCACCAGACTGCGAATCGATCACTGCCTGATCAGCAAGAGCGATCGCGCGGCTTTCTACGGCTTCTGGATCAAGATTGAGCGGCGCATCCGTCAATGCTTTTTGATAAGCCCCCCACCATGTCGGGATGTCCGCAACCAACTGCAAGTATTGCATCGGCAGGAACAATACTTGGTCCGTCATCCGGCGGACTTTCGACTTCCCTTGGATGACCGACTGAATTTCATTCAATTCGCGCTGCATGGTTTGCATGCGATTGGCCATGAACGGTGACATACCACGAATTCGGTTGACCAGATCGATCGGCGATTTGCTCCACTCGGCAAAACCGGCATACACCCACCGTGCGCCAATACGAACAACCGACTGGGTTAAACCGAGCGGTTGAATTGCAGAGTTGAGCAAGTTGAAGCCTAATCCAGCGACCGCAGCACCAGCCCGGAAATGCCGCATGACTCGCTCACCACTATCGGTTGGCAGCACGTCACCCGTGGCGATGTCTCGGATTGCGTCTTTGAACTGACGCACAATTTCAGCACCATAGTTGTCACGGATTGCCTGATCGACAGCTCCGTTGCGGATGATGCGATTCGCATCAATGACCCATTCGTGCCATGCCAAGTCGTGAATTACTTCGTTTGCCCCTCGGAACAACCCGTCGAAGGTCAACAGCAAAGGCCTACCTGTGACTTCTGCAGCACGCGACTTGGTGAAACTACGACGGGTAGTTGAGGCCACAAATGCACCACGCATCTGCTGCTTCGCCTGCTCGGCATCTGCAAACTGCTCGGCTCTACCAGATTGAGAGGGGTCATATACGATCGGGAAATAACCACCACGTAAGCTGCCATTTTTCGCGTTCAGTGGCATTGGCTCGACCCACTCAGGCTCTTTGCCCGTGACCCGCAGCTCTTTTTCAGCAATCATCGGGCGATACGACTCGAAGAAATCCCAGATACCCTGAACGGCCTGTAGCTCCTCTGCAGTCAGCGAATCCAAGATTTCCTGCACCTGCTCACGGGTCCAATTCTTCCCGTCCAACAACCGCTGCATGTTGCCTTCATTACCCATGTTTAGGGCGATGACGATGCGCTCACCACGGTTTAGGCTTTCACCCAGACTCTTAATATAGACACCCTTACCGCCAAGACGCTTGCCCTTCAGAACTGGATTTAGGATGGCCATGAGCGCACGAGTTGCATCTGCGCGCATCGTGGCTTCACGATCACCCGCCTCATTCATGCCACGAATCAAATAGCTCCATACCGGACCAGCTTCTTCAAACCCATCCATCTGTCTCGCCAGACTGGCGATTTTCCGGTGTTCGGCAAGAAACCCGCGGAACAGATTGGCAGCTCGATTTGCGGCAGTGTCACGCGTACGGTTGTCGCGCTTCTTTCGGTTTTTTGCGTTCTTCTCGATCCCGTTGACCAGACTGACGACCACAGAGCGGAAATCCCGCTGATCTTTCGCAGTCAGCAGCCGATTCTTGAGTCGGGCGAGGTGTTCAATCTGTTTGACGGTGTCGACCAATCCACGCATCTCTTCTACGGTCAGCTCTTTATAGGACTGACGGAAGGCTTCACTGCGCAGTTTTTCCGGGATGTCGATCTCGATGCCCATTTCTTCTTGGGATTCGATCCATGCTGACAAGGCTTTACGCTTATCAATCGTCCGACCGCTGAGATTGGTACTTAGGTCGAATCGCTCAAGAATCGTGTCAATCTGGTCAAGGTAATCGCGATCGAGGTTTTTCCGCGTACCTTCATTGCTGAACTTCTTCAGATAGTTGATGGCAACACGAACCTCTTCAATTGCCTCATGTGTGACACGAGCCGCACGGGTATTGAGAATTTGATTGCGTTTTTCCGCATAGGCTTCGGTACGCCGGTTTTTGCCCAGCAACTGGGCTGCTGAATTTCCAGCACGAGACGCTGCGGCCTCATACCTCGACGCACGTAGATCACGAATCTTGGTGCGAGCGATGATTCGGCGCGCATAGGAATCGGCCGCCTGAACGATCGCACGGCGTTCTTTGCGATCACGCCCCGTAGAGCGGCCCAAGGCCTCAAGCTCAGTGGCCATCATGCGCGACCGTACTTCGTTGTGAATTGCTGCATCTGCCGCTTGTTCGATGGCTTCGATACTGGACAGCTCGCCAAAACGCTCGAGCATGATTTGGTCAAGGCGACCATCGATTGCCTGCTGGGGCGACTCGGTTGTCGCCAACGCGCGAACCAACTCATCACCTGAAGTGAAACCAAACAGCTCGGCCACGATGTCAGGGTGCAATCCCACCCTTGTGGTCATTTTGAAATCCCGCAAGCGTTGGATGACTTCTGCAGGCAGGTCCATCAACTCCAACTCAGACAGATCAAATCGCCCTGCTCCAAGCCCTCTCGGATTTGCGACTTGCTCGCCTGCGCGAACCTCTTCAGATGAACCAAGGATGACGTCGTAATCGGCGCCTGAAGAATAGATGTCGTCCCCACGCAGCGCGTCATCAAATTTGGCTTCAAAGTCGGCCAAATCCCACTTTCCGTTTTCGTCGATCGTCAGGTATCCGTACTGCGACAAGGCTTCCGCCATTTTGTCGATCGACAGCCCGCCTTCTCGGCGGATGACATATTGCCCAAATAGTGGCATTGGGCTGCGCTCTTTCGGATCAACGCCCCATTGACTGGTCAACTCTTGGCGATTCAAACCGCCCAACTTTGCGATAGCAGTCAGAAGGGTGTCGATGCTTGGGTCAACATCCCCTGCGACAGACTTCCGCGCTGCGGGCTGTTCCGGCAACTTGTCGTCTTCAGTCATCCGGCCGGTCAAGAATGTCCATGCCTGATAGATCGGCTGAGACATCACTTCACGACGCACATCCATGCGTACGCGTGCACGCGTCTCTTTGCTCAATTTCTGCAAACGCTTGATCTCGCGACTTTTACGCGAAGCCGCCCACTGCATGTCGCGCAAGCCCTTTGACTGCAATTCTTCTTGCGCATCGGCAGTCGCGTCAGCGTGCTCTTTCTGATATGCCCTGAATTCGTCTGGCGTCATGCCCGCCTGCTCGGCAGACTCGAACATCGGGAACATACTTCGAGCTTGTTGAGCTGCTGCAATTTCCGTATCGGTTGCAAGCATCCGGTCGAAAACTTCCCTGACTTCTGGGTTCAACGCTCCAGCCGATGGATAGCGCGTAAGAAAGTCTTTGATTGACCGATAAACGCTGATCAACCATGTGCGGAATGTTTGGAAAACACCCTGCAACTCAATACTTGGAGCCTTCCCGCTGAACAGATAAGCCTCGAACGATTCCGCTGTCTTTTCATGGAATGCGCGCTTTTCATCCAGCGTCATCGAATACCAAGTGTTGATCTGCTCGCTAATGGGTCCTTGGAACCCATGCCAATTGAAGAGCGTGTGCACATCATTGACGATCTGCTGCTCACCATCACTGAGAACATCCTTGCCTACCAGCTCCGATGCAAGTGCGATGTCGTTCTCGAAAAAGAAGTGCCCCGACTCATGGAGGAAAGTCGACAAATCTGCCGACTCAAGTAGCGTGATTGTGTTAGTGGTAGGGTTGTAGCTTCCACGTCGACCGGACTTGTTTTGCTCATATACTTGCGCCTGCACCAGCTCGTCGTTGACGGCTTCCATCGTCACGCGCTGTTCATCCCAGATGACGTAATTGTGATCCCCTTCACCTTTTCTACGGCTACCACGGTCCAAGTAGCGAAGACCCGGAATTCCGAGTGAGTTAAGGTACAAAGATGCGACATGGTCATTGCTGTAACCAGCGATGTCGCCATAGATGTCGAGCCCAACTGCGTTCACAATCTCACGACCAAATGGGGTCGCTCTGCCAACCGCTTTTGAGATGATGTTGTAGATTTGTTCGCCCGTGTAATCCTTCACCTCGGCAGGGACTGGCGCATCGAACTCGAGTGCAGCCAATAGTTGGCGGTCGTATTCGGCCATATCTTCGACCGTGAAACCGGCTGACTCCAATGCTTTTTGGACAAATTCACTTTGTTGACTGAGCGGTTTGTCGTACTGAAGCAGCTCCTCATCTTCAGGGATGTCCACCTGATATAACATCCCCTTCGGCTCTGTCATGGTCAACCGGGGTTCAACATATTCACAATAGATGTCGAGCTGCTCTCCAACAATGAAGTCGCGGACTACGTACTTCAGGTCAGCTTTAGTGCTTGCCTGTGAAACATTCGCGATGACGATGTCGAGATCAGAAAAAATGTTTTCGACATCGTCAAGAATCTCGTTGAGCTCGAATCGGTTTTCAGTGTTGACTTCATTAAGAATAAGAGCCGCTCGATAGCTTTGATCTTCCATCAACTTCCGCTGATCGCGATTCGCGTCCTGATCGTATGCAGTCGTGTTGAGGTATATGGTCGCTTCCACAAACTCGTCAAAAGCCACTTCAGCAGAGCGCACATCGCCACCAGCATCTTCAATCTCAGCGAGAACGAACTCGCGTAAAGAGTCGTATCGACCGGCGAGCACTTCCTCATACAAGGACCGGTATTGCTCGCGGATGTCCCCGGTATAGACCGACTTGATCCGCTCGCCCATGAGTTGCAGCTCGGGCTCTGAAAGCGTGTCTCGGTACCACTCAGCGATCTCACGCCGATCAGCAAAATACAAACCCCAGCCAAACGCCTGCGCCCCCTCTCCAGTACCAATCGCTTCAAGACTGAAACGACTGAACTCATGAGGGCTGCCGTGATAGGCAGACTGCATGAACGCATCAGATTCAGACGCCTCGAAGGTATCGAGTAGCAACTGTCGGTTATCCGGCGTGATTTCAATCAGATTTTCGTAAGGCAATGCTGATTCGCTGGTCTCGCCGTCGTAGAAGCGTTGGCCGCCGATCTCACCATTCTGCGGAAGCCCAAGCAGAGATCGATCGCCATATTCAGCGTCCCGGTTCACAAAACGCACTGGCACTCGCGTATAACCAGCATCTGCGAGACGCTGCATGCGGTGGCGACCTTCATGGTTGCGCAGACGAACGGCACCGTTCTCACCCACTTCAACATCCAAATACGGCAAGATGTCCTGCTGGATTTTTGCCATGTCGATCGGCTCACCCGCAACATCATCCGCAATAACTTGAGCCTCCCTTTCACCGACCGTTGTTGCATTCACAAAATCTTGTGGGTTGATAAATGCAACCGCCGCATGAACTTGGCCATCCGGGTACATGTGTTCTGAGAACAACTGTGCAAAACGATTCCGACTGAATTTCACAGTGCCGTCGGGGGTTCCGATAAAATCCTGATCCAGCACAGCCTGACCTTCGACACCTTCCGCTCGCACCGTTAGTGGTTGTTTTTGGAAAAGCTCTTCAGGCGTAATCCCCAGACGCGACGCGCGCGCGGAATAGCGGGATGCGATCAGAATCGCATCAATCTCATTCTTGGCGGTTGTGAATCGGTTCGCCTTGTTCAGCTCACCTAGAACGATCTGACGCACGTTCTCGCGCGATGTCTGAAAGGCTTCATCTCCTCGCATTTGATCGAGGGTTTTCTGCATATCGGCTTGCAGGGTCGCATCACCTGACTGGGCATACTCCTGCGCTTCGGCCAGTGTCATTGCATCTGGGCTGGTGCGGACATGCTGAAGAAGTGGTTCCATCAACTCGGTTTGTGCGAATGCACCTAGAAACTCACCCGTAGGGATTACAACATCCCCACCGATCCCGAGGGCTTCTGGAAGCTGGCGCGCAAGATTCGGAGCGGTGGCTTGAATGTCTTGCAAGGTCATACCTTGCTGCTGAAGAACTTGCTGCGCCTGACGCGCGCCGATCGTAAGCGTTGCATCCGGTGCAGACTGGTTCAAAACTTCAGTCAACGCCTGTCGACCGGTGTCGCCCGTGGTTAGGGCTTCGGTGCCCGACAACGCTGCCACAGCTTGGCGCACCCGCTCCGCCTGCTCGTTTGCAGCCAAGGCTTTGCGATCTCTTGCTTCTTTCTCAGTTTTGGCCCGGTTCTTCGTCCCGATATAGTTGCCTACAGCTTCGGGGACGGCAGTCGGTAACTCTGCAACGGCTTCCATCACAATGTCTGCGGGTTTGTATTCTTCGCCCGCGTTGACCTGCGCTACGGCTTCGCCTCCAGCACCACCGCCCGCCTGCAATGCAACTTCGGCACCTGCACGAGGTGCAACACTGCCAACATCAGGCGTGGCATTTCGGATAAAACGTCCAGCTAGAAGGCCCGTCATCGCATCAAACAACGCAATTGGCGTGCCGCGTTGAATCGCCTTCTCACGCGCATGCTCCATCAAATCCTCACGCTGGAGCATGTCATACCAAGACCGTGCATCACTTGGGTCAAGGCCGTATTCGTTGAGAGTTTGCTCAATCGTGGCGCCGTACTCGATCGCAAAGCTGGAGAGTCCAGTTGCAGTCATCGTGCCAATCGGGCCGCCTACTGCGCCACCCGCAGTGCTCGAAGCCATCCCCGGAGCGGTCATGCCCAGAGATTCAAAGAACATGACTTCAGCAGCCTTGGGATTTCTGAGCATTGCCATAAAGGCGTCACCCAGCGTGGTCGTCGCTTGGATTTCCTGTAGCTGGTCTTGAATCTCGAGCGGAGGCGCCAACGCTTCAATTTCACGCTGACGGTTCGCCTCATAGACAGACTTCGACATCAAAGGGTCGAAACCTGCCGCACGTTGCTGCTCATATAGCCCACTGGTGACACCAATCTCATCGAGCACCGTGGAGAATGCACGCTTGCCACGCTCCCACCCGCTGCTCAGGGCATTCGAGATGAGATCGTTCGCCTCAAGGTATGACCGGACGCGTGGGTTGTTGACGCTGCTATAGAGTGGCGCTGCTACGCCATTGCTACCTGAGTTGTCCCACAGGTCCTGCGCTCTGCGTAGCTGTTGCGATGCGGCTGCAAAACCCAATTCGCCAACTGGAAAATCTTCAGCGATTGGGCGTCGCGTGAAGTACCGGCGGCTGCCGTCCTCCATATCCATCCCAACACCGATGTCCAAGATCGGATTTTTGGAGACGTCAAACAGGTTGCGAATATCGTTCTGGAGTATCCCCCCGAGATTTCTGTCATTGACCATGACGCTTTGCAGCGCAGGGAAGTTTTTCGCAACGTCGAACTTGTCGCGCTGCTCCAACATTTCTTGCAGAGACGGGGCATTCCGCTCAACGACCGGGCGTGGCAGTCCGGTTTTATTGGCCAGATCGATCGTCTGTGCGTGCTGCTGGGGTGTTTGTGCCTGCACCCCTTTGATCGTCAATTGCTCTTGCGCAAGCATTTGGCCAACCGCCTGCTTCACCGGGTCGTTGCTGGTGAGATCGTTTGGATCAGGAAGTCGGGATGCCGCTTCAGTGATAGAGATCGGCATGACTACATTCCCATCATGATTTTGTAGGTTTGCAGGATGTTCTGATCAGATGCGATTTTCCCTTGCTTCTTCAGCTCCGCAGCAATTTCACGGCGAACATCCCCCGGAATGATCGGGTTCCATTTTTCCGCATCTTCAGTACCAACCACCTGATAACGATATTTATTCAATGAAAACATCGACCCACTACCGTCTTTACTGTTATCACCTTCGATCATCAAACCATCGAGGATGGCTTGGCGTTCTTCTTGTGTGGGTAACCGGCCGTTGTGGGTAGCCTTGAAGTCTTGAACAGAAATGTCATACGCGCGCATGAATTTGCCGCGTGATTTTTCCTCATCTTTACCGTTCATTCCGAACAGATTGAAGATGGTCTTGATCTGCTCAGACTCTTTCATGTTCGAGTTTTCGGACGATACCGTGCGTTGTGACTCCAGCATGGATCGGAAGTCGCCGTTGCTCAGAGCCATCCGATACTGGTTCAAATCCAACTTCTGAAACTCGTCTGGCATCTCGAGCCTCATTTGTGAGAGAACGCCATAAACCGCCTCATCGGTCTCGATGTTCTTACCGGACACTGCGTCGTACAGCGCTTTGTATGACGATGGGTCGTTCTTTTGCAGCCAGCGCATTTTTTCCGAATCGAGCTTGGTGATGTCGCCATGCTCTTGCAGCGCATCCCACATCTCACCGCTGACCGTCCTTCGAGTGTTTTCGAGATCGTTGGCGCGACTGGCTTTCATCTGGTCATAAATACCTAGCGCATGCGTTTGCTGATCACCCTCGTATTTGCCCATCACTGCCTCGCGCGTCAGCGAATCGAAGTTTTGCTCTATGAAAACTTCGGCTTCTGCATTTTCGTAAGCATTCTTCACATCCCCGTCGAGCTCAGTACGGACCTTTGGATCGGTAATCTGAGAACGAACCCCTTCGTAGTACGGCATCGCACCACGTGGATCATCGCGTAAGCGTTTTTTCACACGGGCAACATAGACATCAGAAAAAGTGTCGGCTCTGAATTTGTCTGCAGCGACTGGGTCCATGCCCATGCGCTTCACTTTCTGTTCGATTGCTTGTCTGAGTTGTGACTCAGCATGGTCAAAATCAGTGGGCCCTGTAGCCAAGGTCATACGCTCCGCCCACCCTGAAATTAAGGCGTGCTCGTTCTGCTCTCTGACTTTGGCAATTTGCCCACCCTCATAGGAGGAAACTGTAGAAGCCGAGGTGAGCGTGCTCTTCCTCTGTCCATCCACCCATGCTTGACGCAGATGTTCAGGAAGGTTGAGCGCCACCTCATCGACACCGGTTCGCATGTGACTGACATATTGGTCAGTCATGCCAAAGGCTTCGGTCCCCAACCGGTTGTTGTTTTGCATTTGCCAGTCCAGCCCGCGTTGCAGCATGTCGGCTGTGGCTTTATTGAGCATTGAGTCTTCGTCGAGCTTCTTTTGCTCGAGTGCGACTTTTGTGAGCCCCTTCCCCATTTCGAGGAGCCCTTTGCCCAATACGCGTGCTTCCGCTCCAGCGACAGCATCGTCTGGGACGTCATATGGATTTAGGACGACCGGTTTTAAGGTCTCCGCACCAACACTGAGTGAATCGTATTCAGGCACCTTGGGCATGCTGGGTCCTTACGGTATTGAGTATCGGTTCAGGCGGTACCAATTCGTAGCAACGTCGCCCGCACCGGATAACAGACTTCCAGCAGCTTGGCCTAGAGGGCTGATTGAGCTGGCGGCGGCGAGGCTTCCCATAGCAGCCGTTTTTTGATTGACGCCTTGGGTGCGAATTGACCATGCGTTTTGCACCGCATTTTGGAAAATCGTGATGGCATCCATCTCCTTCATCAGGTCTGTAGATGCAATGACTTCAGCAGCAGACCCCTCACCCAAAGCGATACCGTTGGCAGCCATAGACACACGCTGCGCACTTTTGAGCTTCCCGGCCTTCATCGTGAGGCGACCGATCTCTTTCTCGGCCGCCAGCATGGTGGATTGGGCAGAACGCTCAAGAATGCGCTCATTGATGGCGGCCATATCGGCCTGATGCTGCAGCGAGCTAATCTTCGATTGAGCCGCGTAATAGCTACCTACCGCCGAGTTGATCGTCCCAAAAAACGACAAAACAGGGCCTGCATCAGCAACACCCTTCATGAAATTACTGTCAGGTTTCAGGAAGTCGAAATTGAACGCCATGGGGTCTCCTCAGTAGGAACCGATGTTCGCCTTTACGTCCACCGATACGCGCACACTCATCCCCCAATCGAAACTTCGAGCGTCATTCCTACAACCGTGATGGGAAGCGGGTCGGATTGCCGGACCCATATCTGAGCGGAATCGCCCCATGACGGGCTGATGGACATGCGCAACTCTTCGCTTTTCAGCTCAGGAGCACTTCCGTAAGGCTCGGTGGTGCGTTGTTTGTACTGCGTCAATAAAGACAGGCTGGGTCCAACATAAACACCCGAGGATTCGGAAACGCGCAAAAACACCTGATTCACGTTCTTCATGCGACCCTGCCCAAAACCATCGATCTGTAACGCCAATGGGAGTGTTTGAAGGTCGGCTACGATTGGAAGACCCACCTTTACGACTACGGCTGGAGCGTCGAGCGTGATCTCGCCGCCGCTGATCGTTCGCTGTGGATGCACAGCCCCGTCGGCCAAGATGTTGACCGTGGCGCCTTCAAGCCACGTCAGACCTGAAATCACATTGCGTGCAAAAGCCCACGAAGTTGTAGCAGTTGAACGTAGCCCAGCGGGGATGGTTTTGTCAGTACGTACGGTGACAACCGTGCTCGAGGTCACAGCTTGGATGGTCAAGGTGTACTCGACGCCGTCATTGTCAGTAATCACGACTGCGTCATTGATGTCGCCCGGTGATGAGAAACCGCCGGTTGAGCGAGTTAGCGTCAAATCCTCGTCAGCATCCCAATTGGTACCTCCGCTAATCGTCATCGTTTCAGAACCGGTGTTGGTCCCGTTATATGCACCGCCACAATCGACAAAATAAGCGTCTTCCGGCGAATCGAACCAGCGTCCGCCCATACGTTCAACGTATCGCACATCATTGCCATCAATCGTGCGCTTGATTACAAAGTACGCAACATCATCATTACCTTCGGCCACCACACAGACTGACTCAAACTCGCCATCGGTATCGTGCTGATGCCATGCCCCGATCTGCTGTTCAGGCATATACGTAAGGCCCAGCAGCTTACCGTCATCGCGCACAAACCATGCAATCGGATATGGAGATTTCGAGAACCCCATGTCCACAATCGTGTGCTGATCAAACAAATGAGGCGCACGGATTGAAAGATCACCCGTGATATAGCCGTTGGATTGCCAGTTGTAGCCAAGCTCGCGAACATGTCCACCACGGGCCGCTGAATAGATCAGTGAATTGTTGACGATGATTGGTTGGACATTGTTTGCACCCACATAGGACTGAGGTTTGACCGAGACCGAAGTTGGTGTGATGGCATCGGAGTTGACCGAGGTGACTCGCCATTCCGCAGCCGACGTCAGCAGGATCATCTCTGTCAGCGGGACAATATGCCGGATCGTGTTGGCTTCACGCGCAGCCACACGGAATGCGATTCGGTCCTCATCTTTGATGGGTAGCGAATAGCTCATATCGGACTCAGTGCCCGACTTCGTCATCCAGATGTTTTGTGGCTGGTTGGTTGTGCCTGCGAAGATTCTGCGTTGCTCGAAGTAGGACACCGCCCCCGGGTAGTCGCCACTTGCATTAAAGACTGAATCGTAAGTTGGTGGTGTTTTACCGAGGTCGGGGGCGATGTTGTCATCGATGATCGAGGTCCCAGTCGTCTCCCCGACATAGCCATAAATGCCGCCTTGGAGTTTGTAGACGTTATAGCGCGACGCGCCACCCACGCTCGACCATGAAATCGTCACGATCCCGCCAGTTTCAAGCAGATTACCGCTGGTCGTGGAAGATGAAGAGGCTACGGACTCACTCACACCGTCGCTCGCAACGGCAGTGACCTTGTACGTGTAATCGTACTTGGCCGTGGAATGACCACTCGCGGACGCTGACACCCCCGTTGGAGCACTGATTGGCGCACTAAAACTGACGGTCGTAAGCGTCCAGCTCGTGGCTCCCAAACGACGCAACTCACGTGGCGCATAGTTTGGGTGTGTGAGTGTCAGAACGTCGGCGGACTGGACATAATGGATGTCGAACAGGTCCGCTTCCGCATACGGATTCGCAATTTCATAAGGGCTACCGCCAGATAGAAGCGTGCCGCCCTGCGTGTGAAAACGGATATAACCCGGTGACAGCTCGATCACCATGGTCTGAGTTGTTGAGTAAGTGAACGGGATCAGACGCGTCTTTTTCGTCGAATCCTTCACCGCATTCACATATGAGGTGCCCGCGCGGTTGCCTACCGGACCATGTGGGAAAACCACAAAATTACGGCAAGTAGCCAAGCCAGTTTGGTACTTAATGTCGTCAATTCGTCCATAGAATTCCGGGGTTACTTCCCCGCCTGCGAACGATCGTTGGAGCGTGCGGGTGTTGGGCATGCTTACCTCGTGATCAGGCCATCGAATAGATAGGGATTAACCACGCCACGGTCTTTGATCCATCCGGGTGTGTGTTCCGGCTTGTTCTGCCGTTGATTGGAGTCTGAGTAGATTGCTTGCTGAAACATCGCCTGAAACATGGCGAGACAGCGTTTTGCCTCGGCCGTACCCGCGTCCCCTTTGATGACCGGTCCAGCCAAGTGCGAAGCCAAAAGCCATGCGAGCGCGTCAACGAAAAGCGGTGGGAATTTGGTCGTGTCAGTCACGCGTACGCTATAACGCAGGGTCGCTTCTGGCAGGTCCGTCAAGATCATCGCGTTACCACTTGCGTCGTTTTCAGTGTCGTAATCGACGCCCTGATCGTCCGCGGACGCTTCAGCAGGTAGAACGGCCAGAATTCGGATGAGATTGTTTGGGATGGAATAGGCATACGCCCAGTCCCATGGTGTCGCAGACAATTGCGCCAATGTCGCGCGCCGGGTGGAAAACTTCCAATCGTGAAGCTCAAGCATTGAGTCTCGCGCAATTGGATAGAAACGCGCGCAGTGTTCAGCCTGCGCAGAGCCTTCGGGTGGATTGATACTGGCCACACTCGCGACATCACCCAGACGCGCCAGTGCCAAGTTAGAAATGTCGACTTCAGAGGCCATTACCTACTCCTGAAAGAAAGACGGGGGCGACATGGCCCCCGTCAAGTGCCCATCACTGAGGAAGGACTGCTGGAGGAAATCAAATAAGGGCGTCGACACCTTCGACAGACAACATCTCGGCTTCGAGCTTCGTTAGCTCCGAAAAGGTTTCCGGCTCTTTCTCTGCCTTCGCTACCACCTTTTTCTTCGGTGCAGCTTTCGGTTTGGCAGCAACGTCTTGAACTTCCATCCAAGACGCTGCCGCCATTCCATCGGGCAGCTCGAACACGTCGCCATTTCGGTGGAGCGATCCACCTACGAAACAATCGAGATTGGTCTTTACGACGATGCCCATGCCCTATTCCTTAGTTGGTTGCGTCGTTGTACGCAGTCCAACCCTTCGGATTACGGGTCAGGAACGCGTTGACCTTGCCTGCGGTTAGTGCAGCCGTACCGACGTTTGCCAGCAAACCGACATAACGCTCATAGGTCGCACCCTTAGCAAGGCAGATTGCTTTCTGATAACCCGCAACCAAAGACGCCTTACCGATGTCACCGGTCGACAGGTGCACAGTGGCGCTGCCGTCGGTAGCGATCGATGCAGTCGCATCAGAGGCCAGTTGGAAATCAACGGTCGCAGCACCACCAGAGGTGACTGCGGTGTCGACTTGGATTACCAGATAGAGGTCTTCACCTTCACCCAGATCACGAGCAGCGGAACCGGTATCGATTACGTTGCCCACCAGTTGCAGACCGGTGCCAGAAGTGCTCAGAGCAGTGGCATCTGCAAATTCGTTGCGCGAATCAAGAATCATGACTCTTCTCCTTTACGTCGCAGAAATTAAGAAACAACAGCTTCGTTTGCTGCGAGAGAGTCGCAACGACGAACTGGGATACCGTCGAACATGGTGACGTGCTTGCCGCCAACCTGATCCATGGTCAGGGTTGAGGAAGACACCTTGTTCATGATCTGACGACGCAGGAACGATTTGATGGTGCGGCTGGTATAGAACACCGGCTTACCCAGACCCAGAGACGGGATCAGCTCCACAGCTTGGGTCATGTAATCGATCAAGTCCGCACCAGAAGACGCATTCTTGGTCAGATCAGACAGGTCGATGTTTGCGATACGAACCACATAACGCCAGTCGCGTACGGTCAAACCGCAGTCCCAGCGATAGTGCGTGCGATACGCTTCCATGCGGCCATTGCTACCGTCGATGTTTTCGACAGTGACCTGACCCTTGTCTTCCATGTACAAGCCGCCCTTGGAGCCTTTCGGGTAGATACCATGAACGGTATTCGGACCCCAGCAAACAAGGTAGATGGAGTTGTTGTCAGAACCTGAACCACCTGCGCTGATGATGTTGTCGCCGTTGGCAGCAGACAGATCATTGAAACGCGGGGCAAAGCCAGTGAAGGCTTCAGGCTCAGTACCTTCGTTGCCGTAGAACAGCGTAGAAGACATTTCCTGATTCATACCTTCGATATGCGCACGGTCTTCAGACAGACGGAACGCGGCGGTATTACCGTTCAGATCGGCCAATGCCTTATCGACTTCGGCATATGCTTCGAGCATACCGGTGGAGTCGGTGATCTGAGCAGTGGTGCTCTTGGTCGGCTGAACGCCACCATAGAGCTTGCGCCAAGTTGGAGTTGGCAGACCGGTACGCACAGTGGTGCGGTGGCCAGTTGGCAGGTTACCTTCAATCCAAACCATGTCTTCGAGGACTTCGTTGGTCTGAGTGAGGATTTCAGCAATAGCATCAACCTTGCCGTTTGGATCAAGACGCTTGGTAACATCCAAGAGCGTCGGGTGAATTGCGGACAGAGTAGACATGAGTTAGCTCCTTATGCCTGATTTGGAAAAAGTCGCTTTGCTGGGT
>Ga0099851_1000562_pt1 | contig 15507 bp, 6 predicted proteins | sample CB_VirMetaG_6_FD_78176 | JGI IMG/M metagenome (GOLD analysis project Ga0099851, IMG submission 78176) | Freshwater to marine saline gradient viral communities from Chesapeake Bay - CB_1508_2 Viral MetaG | ecosystem: Environmental > Aquatic > Marine > Coastal | place: USA: Chesapeake Bay... | reverse complement strand
GTGCTGAGATCGAAGTCACTTACCGTGATAGTACGTTCTGTGCTTGATTGAGTTGCAGTAAAGGATTGTGCAACATCAGTCTTTGCTGTATCTGCGTCAAAGGCTTGGACATCAGTACCGATAGCAACACCAAGAGTGGTACGTTGTGCTGAAGCATCTGCATCATCAAGCAATGCACGTCCAGCTGCAGTACAAGTAATCTCTTCTACATCACCAGATCCTGCGCTACTACGACCAAGGAGTTTGTCAGTAGCTGAAACGTCTTGGATCTTTGCGTAGGTAACAGCCCCTGCAGCGATTTTGCCTTCAGTAACAGCCCCTGCAGCGATTTTGCCTTCAATAACAGCTCCGGTATCAATGGACCAAAGCGTACCGTTACCAGCAACAACAATCTCTCCTTTATCACCGTCAGGAACACCAGCACCCTCTTGAACAGAGTCTTGATACTCTTGAAGGCCGTAGCGGATTTGGTTATCAGCGTTGTTAAGGTCTTGAGCTGTCAGCGTAGAACCTGCTGTGTAAACCACAGTTGGATCTGCGATTGATGTGATTCGTTGAAGGAAGACCTTAGCGTTACTTACAGCACTGTTAAGAACAATTGCAGTTCCAGCGCTGTTAAAGGTGTAATCAGTTGTCAGAGTTTGTAAAACATCGTTTACATAAACTTTGATGTCTGATTGCCTGATGTAAGGAATGGCGTTGCCATCACTATTCGTCAGAGCAAAAGTGGTACCAGATGCACTGGTATAGGTGATTGATGCAAATGCCATTAGCGGGTACCTCCAGTTAAGCGGTTGTTGGTGATCATCTCTTTCATTTCAGCAGGCATTTTGTACCGCTGACCTTCGTTAGTGCCGTTGTAATACTGCTGTCTACCTAACTCAAATAGCATTTTGATGTGGTTCGATAGTTTAATTTTACGAGGATTATTGTCTCGATCCCAATTTGGAGTTTCCCAGCCAAGCATTCCTCCAAATAGTCCCGATACTCCGCCACCAGATGGCATCAAAAATGGGCTATCAACTGAGGGAAGAGAAGCGTAGTCTTTTCTACTGATAAAGTCTTTAAGAGCACTGTGTATTCCTTTGTGTTGTTTACCAGATACTGGGTCTGTATATTCAAGTTCAGAATTCAAAAACCAATTGAAATAATTCAGCTGAGTTTCGTCCATACCAACGCCATCTTTATGGAACATACTGGTTCTTGGGCCTTCTTGTAGGTTATGAACAATTTCCCTTTTAACAGGATCATCTTCCAATTTGTCAGGGAAAGCCCAATAACGACCCAGAACAGACTGAAGCATATACCACTGACCTGCGTGGTTAGCGCTTACTGTTTCTCCAGGTTTACCGTACCAAAGTGCCTTACGGGAGCTAGTTTCCGGTAAGTTTTTAGCTTTAGCGACAAGGATATCAATAATAGGTTTCAAAGGTTGGTATTCAGCTGTGTACCCAAAAGTATTTCCAAGGGTATCAAACGCCATATCAATAGTTCCTTCAAAAACATCTGCAAAGTCAAACTTACCTTTACCAGCTTTTCTTTGATAAAAACCTTTTTTTGTAAAACGGGTTGTGGGGCTAGCTGGTTTACTGGGATCAATCCCTTCAGCAATAACTTTACGCAAGTTGAGATAAGGGTCTCCAGCCCGAGCAAAGGCTCCGCTCAGCACTTTAGACACTTTGGCTGTATCATTTCGGCCCGCAGCACTAAGAGCTTCGATAGCTCTTTGAATACCAGCAACGCCTGGAGTATCCAAAATGTAATTAGCTAAAGCAGCCGTAGCCGCAGTAACTAGATTTTCATTACCCCTAGAAACTCCAAATTGATGCAAATCTCGAAGTGTTGCGTGAAGTGCAATGGTGTCGCCAAGTGGAGGGAAGTAGCGATAAGGAATGCGACGATCACCAACTTTCCAAGTAAACATATCTACTTGTCCCATGGTTGGTCGATAGCTATTTTCTAAACCGCCGGTAATATCTTGATTACCATCTCGAACTAGGAAAAACGCTGCAAGCTGGAGGCCGGTTGCAAGAGCCAGAGCCCCTTGAGCTTTAATGCGAGTGTCAAAATCAGAACTGAAGTACTTACTCTCAAATGATTTGATACTGTTTTTCATATTTGCTGGTAATACTTCTAGAACTTGATCTGGAAGATTTTTAAAGCCAACGCGAGCAACATCAACTCCAGCTTGGACGATTTCACCACCAGAGCTAATCATTACAACGTTTTTGATGGCATTTAAAGGAGATGTAACAATTCCAGCCATGTCGTTAGCAAAAGCTGAAACCACAGGATTTGAGGAATACCGCCATTTATTGATGCCTTCAGCAACGTCAGCAAAACCGCCAGTTAGCTCAGCAGTCATATTGCTAGCCTGAATCAGCTCCATAAATTGGTTATCTAAAATTGAATAACCAATTGTTTGACTATCTAGCCCAACGGTTACAGGGCTATACATTTTGTTGAATTCTTTATCTAGGAGCTTAGTAATTTCTTGCTCTCGATCTGCAATGTTAAGAAGACCTGCGTTGATCTTTTCATCAACTTCTTCAATAGCTTTTGCGTGAACCCGTGCGTTAGCAAATAGAGCCGTAGTCATTTCATCTCCAGCAGCTGAAAGTTGGAAAGGAAGACTAAGATTCACGTATTCACCAGCTGGGTAATAGCTAGTTTTACCTAAACCAGCGCGTCGCAGTAGAGAGGTGCTAGGCCCAAGGAGGGCTTTAGAAAGAAGACTCCTGTACTGCCACCGCTCTCCTGCAATGAAGTAATCGTGAAAAACCTTACCAAATACTCGTGAATTATTGATAAAGTCAAAAATTTTAGGATCTACATCTCCCCGTTCCAACGTGTAGTTAACAAATGGGAAAGTCACTTTATTAGCTTGTAGGTCGGCAAGAATCGCATCGTCACGCCTCAAGCTAGTACCACCAGGCATTTCAAAGGCCTTCTTCATAGCTTGACTGGGATCAGTGATGCTTCGCCCAAACACAAAAGATTTAAAGGCTTGATCTAAGGCCAAGCTGTAATAGTTTTTAAGTAACAGCAGCGTATCCGTTTCAAGCTTTGCTCTTTTAAAGCTTTGAGCAGCTGCTTGGGTTTGACCTAAGAATTTTGCCGTAGTTCCGTTCAAAGTTGCAGCAGTTAGTTGGCCCATAATTCGGGCGCTAATTGTACCAACGTTTTGAACTGGAATAGAGCCAATAGTTTGAGGAGCAGAGATCATACTTCCAGTCTGAATGCCACGAAGAATGGCAGGACCAGACAGTTTCAACTCACGAAGTCTGTCAATATTTCCTCCAGTTTGAACGACTTCATCAGCAAGCTTTTCAATTGCTGCAAGTTCTTGCTCAGCAAACGTTTCATTGTTCTCCGCTTTTTTGAGAAACTCTCCAAGCTGGTTATCGACCTCTTCCTTAGCTTCTCGTGCAGTTTTACTTGCAATTTCAGCAAAATCAACTGCATCGCCAAATCCGAGCAGTTTTTTGTTTGCGTAAGTCAGTAGTTCCTTTTTACTCTTAGCTGTAGAAACAAATTCAATTTGATTCTGCTTAGCAAAAGACCTAAGACCGTTACCAAAACCTTGGAACAGTACGTCCATTGTGCCAAGATTCTGCTTAAGCAAGGCAAAGTTTTTAGCCAAATTGCTCAGAGCTACAGCGCGGTCATTTGGAGTGCTATCAGGGTTATTAGAAATAATCCTGTATTCTCTAGACGATTTGAGCGCGTTTACACCGCTGTCCCGAAGCATAGCCGTAGGCGCTATGACTTTATTCAGGTTGTTGCTTACCTCTTTACCAAACTTTTCACTTTCAAGCAGCAAGCCAAACCGTTTGATATAAGAGTCACCACCTAAGGTATCTGCCAAATTGTCAAACGCAATTCGATACTGATTTTTTAGGTAGTTTGGATCTCGAGCATCGAGAAACTCAACGCTAGCTTTAACTGCAGCCGCTTCACTAAGATCTGCTGTGTACTTCACAGCGTTAGTGTTAAATATTTTAGTTGTCTTTTTAGCCAGGTCTAGACCGTTATTTGGGTCTTCAGCGATAAGCTTGTTTTGACGATTAATTGTGTCTTCAACACCTTTGACATACTCCTCAAGGGTTTCTTTAGTTTCAGCTGGATTTTGGTATTGATTTCGACCTTTATTGATGTCTTTGACGACTTCTGCGTTGGTTAATTGCGGTTCATCTCGGAGTACTTCATTAGAAGCCCTTTGAATTGCTTGCAAATCTGAATCAATAACAATCTCACCAGAGTCTGTTTTGGTAAGAGGGGCTTTATTAACAACAGGCGTAGGAGCCTTAGGGCGAACCAACCCTGTAGTCAAAGGCAGTTCTAGTTGATTAAATTCTTCAATATCCCCAACAACAGGTGCCAAACCACCGTTGTCGATGACCTTGTTATGAATCTCGTCAACACGAGCAATAAAAGCGTCTACAAACTCAGGATTAAAGTTGTCGGTTGCTACAGCAATTTCAGCTGAATTTAAAAGGTCTTTCAGTTCTCCGTAAGCCTGACCGAGATTATCTTTTAAGGTGTAATCGTAATCAATTTCATCCAAACGATTTTCGCTAAACAGCAAGCGGTTGCGAGCCTCTAAATAACCGATCCTTTGAGCGTTTAGCTGATCAAGAGCATCGACAAGAATACGAGCATCACTTAGTGAATTTCTAAACCCAATAGAAGCTCCTTTTTCCCTGATCAAAGCGTTTTCAAGTTGTGCAACTCGAGCAGCCTTTTCAAGCGACAGATTCTCAACTGTTTGACGTTCAAGACGCAAAACATCAAAAGCATCCAACCGCTCAAGAGCTTGATTTACTAGGCGTACTTTTGTGCTGTTTTTACTGGCTCGTTTTCCAGTACCGGTTGATTTGTTGATCCAATTCGGATCTTTTGCAACTGCTTCGTCATAAGACGCTAGCCGTGCCTCAAGATCAGCCCGTTTTTTGATTAGCTGTTCTTCAGTTTTGATCCCTAGCTGCTGCTCTGCTTGAGCGACACGAGCATCAATGTCTGCCTTTTGAGCGGTAACATCTGGAAGCTCTTGAACAGATTTAGTTAAAGATTCAATTTCTGGGATAATGCTTTGACGTGATTGAAGGTATGCTTCAGCTCCGGAACGAGAACTAAAAGTAATTTTGCCTACGTTTTCATCAATTTTGCGGTAAAGATCAAAGTTAATTTCCCCCAGTTTTTCTTCAATATTTGAGTAGGCTTTTGCGATACCATCAGCTACAACTTCTGCTTGGGTTTCGGGAGTAGCCTCTTCAACGGCTTGTTTAAGTGCAGAGCTTAGGGGTACTCCAGCGCCTGCTTTATTGAAAAACCTGTTTGCAGCCCAGAAAGCCCCACGAAGGCCAGTCAAAGTAACTGCGCCCATACCAAGCTCTTTATATTGCTCATAGGCGTAATTAAAGGCGTCAGGCGATTCAGCCATCAAAGCTTGGACACGAGCAACGCGCTGTTCATTTGTTTCTAGTTTTTGAGCTTGGTCTAGTTTTGCTGCGTAAACTCCAGACGCTTCTGGACGAATCGCTATAGCACTGACCAAAGCATCAGGCAAAAGATCTTTAGCCAAGAACGTTGCCCCAAGTTCAAGACCCTGTTTAATGTTTTCTGCTTTCCAAATATTCTGAAAATTAAGAGCAGTTTGACTAGCTTTAACGCCCAGGGACGGTGCTTGACTTAGGCTGCTAATGCCACGATCTAACAGCATCGCAGAAGCGACTGTAGAAGCAAACTGACCAACAGCAGTCTGTGGTTTAACGTATTGTTTTACATACTCACTGTCGTCGCTAAAAATAGGACCAACAATTGGGGTAGATGGTTTAATACCGTATTTGAAACCCTCAACATCTCGACCGGTCTTTTGAAGGGTTTCAATAGCTGCTTCAGCGTTTTTAAATCGTTGTTCAACTAAATCGGGATTAGTTTCTGTCATAGCGCTGACATCACCACCACTGGCAAGAGCGGCACCAAGATCAACACCTTGAGTAACAGCTCCAATCTGCTCACCAGCTGCTACTAAAGAGTTAAGAGCCTGTCGAGGGGCGTCTTTAAGAACACGAGCCGATTCCTGCCCAATTGTTGTTTGTGTTCCTGGAATTTTAGTTTTACCAAGACCTGAGGCAGACTGAGCTGCAGCTACTACCGGGGCAAAAGGACCAGCCAAAAACGTCAGACCAGCGCCTTGTACTGCTTGTTTTAGCTGTTTCTTAATATCTTCAGCAGCACCTTGAGCTGCACCAAATACTTGTTGGCCTACTCCTTGAGCAGCGCCTAGCGCCTGTTGCCGAAGGAACTGACCAACATCAAAATTACGAGCAGACTGGCGTTTGTTCTTTGTTTTAGTGGTAGTTTTTGGGGCTGGCTTAGGAGCTGGCTTAGAAGCCGCTTGAGGGGCTGCTTGGGGTTTAGCGGTAGTTGATTCCCATTCTTGCTTATACCGTTGATCAGCTTGCTGAGGATCCTCAATAAAAACAGATTGACCGTTACGAAGAGGGATATAAGGCATTTGGAGGAAAAGCTACTAAGGGCGCTTCCTCCAAAATACCGGATATATCTAGAAATTGCTATTTGCGGCGGAACATTGGAACCAAATTCAACTGAATGAACCTAGCTTGAACAGACTGGTCCTCGTATTGAAATTCTTGAGTAGGTCTACCAGGACCTGGCTTATAGAGTTGAAAATGGACGTGACCGGGGTCTCCAGCGCCTGTACCCGAGTAGCCAGGGTTTGAGTTAAACGGGGAGTCATCTCCACTTTTACCTACAGGCCTCCCCTTACTGATGACGTCACCTTCTTTCCAATAAAGGCGCGCCAAATGAGAAATTCGGAGACGATCCCGTTTGTTGTAACCAGGGCCACCGTTACTTGCCTCAATAATCACTGACAAACCGAAGCCTCCATCCATACCAGCAAAAATCACCTTACCGCTTATGGGAGAAGGGACGTTATTTGCTAGTTGATTGTTCTGTCGTACAAGGGTGACATCAATAGCTCGGTTTTTACTGTGGCTGTGGTGGGGGTTTGTAATTTTAAGAGCGACATCACTTGGCATTGGACCAGTGACTGCTACAGCTGGCTGCGTTATAGCTTGAAGGTTTTTTGAGATTTTTTGAATGTTGGGGGGAAGATTCTTATTGCCAAAGAAAGTTTTGATCTGCCGTTCAACAAGCTCAGAAATAGGGATCTGCCCTTTAAAAGCTAGCGTATTCAGATTCTGTAGCGAAGCTCTAGTTGCGTTACTAACGCTTTGAGGGTTGTCTGTAATTGCAGCGTTAACCAGTTCTCCCATTTCTGTTTGATTAAAGAAAAGTTGAGAATCCAATGCGGCACGGGCTAGTTTTGGGTTGTTACCAAACGTACTAGACGCTCTCAAAGACCAAGCTGCTCTGTTGTCAGTGTCTCTAAAACCAAAGACCCAACGACCACTGGTATCCTTTTTAGAGCCGGTTATAGGCGTTTTATTAAACTTGCCTGGCTCAAGGTTGTAGTAATAATCAACATCGTTGTACTCAGGTCTTGTAAAGAACGACCTTTCAGCATCAATCAGCAGCTGCCTTTGAAACTGAGAATCAGTAATATCTTTTCCTGCAGCTCGAGCTTCATTCAGTTTTCGAGAGAAATAACTAGTGGCCTCGTCTTGAAGCAACCGACCAGCTTCTGTAATAGCTTGCTTTAAAAGTTTGTCTTTTTGAGATCTAACACCAGCTTCATCAGTGGCCATTTCTTTGATTTGAGGATCTTGTAAAAATTGACCCCTCAAACCTTCTTTAAGATCTTTAATCAAATCAGCTCGAGTTTTATTAAACGCAGTGCGGTCTGCTGCGTTATCTTTGCTTTTTGCTTCATTGATCATCTTCAAAAGATCAGGATAAATATCTGATCCCTTTGCCTCTTCCCTGACATTTGCAGGAAGCTCAAAAATTTGATTATCAATAGCAGCCTGAGTTAAATCAATCAATTCTTGCTTTCGTTCTGGTGTCAACAGCTTTTGAGACAGCTTGTAATTTTTTCGAATTTCATCGACGAAATCCTGATAAGGAATTCCCAATTGCTTTGCTTTTATTGCAGCGTTTGCTTCCTCCCTTTTAATCTGCTCAATAATTGCATTATCATCTGCATTTGGATTTTGAATCCACCAATCAGTTGCTGTGGTTTCAATCGTTCTAAAAGCTTGCCGTTTTTGACGTTGGATTCCGCGCTCAATAGAACCCTCTCGCAGTTCATCACGTTTAGTAGCTCGATCAGCAGCAGCTTGAATAACCTCTCCAAGAGGACGGTTTTTACTATCACGTAAATCAGTCAGCTTCACGCCGTTAACATCAATCTGACTGAGAACTCCGATCAAATCTGATGCGCTATAAGCGTGACCAATATCACTCAAACCATTGCCATCAGCGTCCAAAAGAAGAACGTTTTTGTCGAAAAGCTCAGCAAAAGCGTCAGTAGCTTGTTGACCTGAGTAATTGTTTTTGTTGATTAACCAATCACGATATTCTTCAATACCCTTTTTAATAGCATCAGCGTTGTAGGTTGTATAGCCGGTTGCTGCACTAAACGACGCTCCTAGCTTCCAGGCTCCTTTAAGTTTCTCACCAGCAGTCTGCCGAGTAATTCGATCGTTTAGTTCAAAAGCTTTGTTATCTAAATCTCGTTTGAGATCAAATAAAGTGGCACTAAGTGGTGGATCAATTTTTGCGGCTTGGTATGCCTCAGGAATATCTGAATACTCTGCTTTTAGCTCTTGAGCTTTTGCAGCTAAGATCGCAGCTCTTTGATCAACTGGAAGTTCTGCAAGACTGTCAGCTGCTTGTTTGCCCCAAGAAGCGAGGTTTACAGCAATCTGATTTCCAGCGTTAGTAGCCTTGGCGTCGTAATAGTAGAAATTAGTCCAAGGGTTGCTCAGTTGATTTTGACGAGCTAATTCAAATTCGCCTTTCTTTTTAAGCTGTTCAGTTTCGCTAGCGTTTTGAATTAAGTCTTTATAAGCTGTAGCTTCAGAAGCGAGGATGCGTTCTGCTTGTTGCCTCTTCTCTGCTTTGTAGTTTTCAAATAAAAGTGTTGAACCTCGCTCAAAAACACCGCCTTGAGCTAAAAAGTTTTCAATGTTTTTAATGCCCTGTTCTGCTGCAGTATCCCGCTGAAAACTAGCGGCATACATCAACTGACCTCCTACTTGCTGAGGGATCGCTGAGGGTTGTGCAGGAGCTGGAAGAGCAGCAGGTTTTTCTGGTTGAGCTACCAGATCTCGAATCTGGCGTTGAGGCGTAATACCAAAGCTGCTAGTCATTAGGGTGACTCCTCAGGAGTAGTAGGTGCGGATGCTGCTGGTTTAGTTCCAGAATACTGGGATTGTCCTGGCACAGCTTTAGGAGCCGGGGGTTGCATCGCCTGGTAGTTCAAAAACGAATCCAAACCAACTGTTCCAAGTTGGAATGTAAGGTTTGAAACACTAGGACCTCTAGCAGGCGTAGGCGCAACAGCTGTAATAGGCAGCGGAGCTAGGGGTTTAACTGGATCAGCAATCGGTTGAGGTGTATAGAACTGAACCTGATTTACAGTGTTCTCACGAGCCACGTTAAGAGCTTCACCAGCTCGTATCTTGTCAGCAATCCTGAAGTTACGAGTAATTTGACGATTGCTTACGTTAGCCAGCCACTGTTGACTCTTAGCTGATTGCATTCCAATAACGGAACGGCCAACTTGACCGCCAGCTGCAATCTTGGCTGCAGAAGCAATGTTTTGAGCACGAATGTTTTCTAGCTCAATCGTTTCCTTTGCTTCCTCTTCGTAGAAGCGTCCTTCAAGGTCTGCTAGCTGCTTTTCAAAGTTTTTAGTAGCAGTAGTAGCTACAGCACCTTTAAAGATGGCTTGCTGCTCTGCTAGTTGTTCTTCATACTGTCTACGACGTTCAACGTAATCAGCCTCCCGATACCAAGCGTTGAGCTGCATCTCGTAGTTACGGTAGTTCTGCTGGCTTTGAGCGGCGTATTTAGTCCAAAACTCCGTTTCAGCTGCAGCGTTTGCTCGTTGAGTTTCAGTCTGCGCAAGTAGATGGGACGCAACAACGCCATAAGTCTCAAGACCAGTCCTAGCAATATTGAGAATTGAAGGTAGGTCAAAAATACTTGATTTAGGTTCTACTGGAGAAGCTTGCGGGATAATAGTTTTTTCTGTTTTAGCCATTAGCCGTACTTCCTCGCAACATCAAAATAGAGACCAGTCCACTCAAGCGCGATGAACTTAGCCTGGTCGATGCTGTTGTTCACTAGCTCCACTGTAACTTGGTCGTTCTTGCTTTGAATATAGGCTCGGAATTTTGATTCCTCGAACGCCTCCTCTTCGTTGATGACAATGTTGCCGTTTAGGGGTTCACGACGATCAAACTCATACGTCACCTTGTCGCGGTGTTTAGGAGTCACCTCAACGGTAAAGTATCGAGAATCGTTGTAATAAATATCAACGTATCTAAGCTGCAAACGCCCAGTACGATTACCAATAAAAGTGTTCTCAGTTGCTGTTCTTGAGTAAGGCATAAGCTGAGGCGGTCTGAAAGTGAACGTATATTGCTCACCAAAGACCCAAGAGCTGTTTGAAAAATCCCCAAGGCTATCGCAAACGAAACTAGTAACACCAGCCGCAATATTATTAGCCACGATCCAACGCTTTTCAGGTTCTGTTGCGTCGCTTGCATCGGACTTGATGACAGCAAATTGACTGGTGTTAACAGTACGGTAAGGCAGAGTGACCGTGGTTTTGTTGGTACCAGCGTCGTAACTGAACGTCACAGCACCGATGTCAGTTGTGATAGAGCTAGACAGCTGGCGATCCAGCAAGAACAACTGATTAGGATTTTGCGGAGGTCGTGAGGCGTTAATACCTTCAAGGTAGTATTCAGCAGTTCCGCTGTTGTCGTATTCAACCAGTTTGAACAGAGTACCTTCAATAAAGTCACACCAGTGAATCTGTTTGTTAGGGAACGTCCACTTATGCCAAGCATTCTGTCTGTTAGTTAGAGAGCCCCCAGAGGCTTCCCAGAAGAACTGGTACACATACAAAGCGTCGTTGTCGTCTCTGCTGAGCGCCACTAGGTACTGATCAGTACGGCTAACGGCTAGCGAGTCAATGTTCTTAGGGATGTACTTGGGAACAGTTTCTGTGATAACTGCTGTTTGACCCAAGTTGATACCAACGGTTCGGTCAGTCGTAATGAAAGTATGCAGACCAGTAAAGTCACCTTCTTTAACTGGAAAGATAACTTGCGGGCCAACCTGCTCAGGACGTACATCAGATTCCATAGTGATGGAACTGATACGACCAACAGAAGCAGTTTCAGGAGAGAACGTAACGTTGTCACCTGAATACAGACGGAACTGGTTTTCGTTGGAGAACAAGATCAATTCGTCCTGTTGCTGCAACGCATAGTTCAACACAGCAACGTCGTTACTGACTGCGGTCAAGTCAATAGGATCACTGTCTACAACTTGCAAAGCTGATTGCTGCCAGAAGTTGTAGTAAGCGCCCGCCTCACTCAGGATGACGTTCTCACCGCTTACAAAGCCAAGACGGTTCTTAAAGAACACGATGTCGTTGATGGTGTTTTCAACAAACGACGGTCCTGGCATTTCATCTGCATCACCAGCTAGTCGGTTAATCCAGCCAGGAATATCAATAGACGTAGAACCGTCGGTATACGCCGTACCGCTAAACGGTTGGAAAGTAAACCGAGTCAGGCCGTTGTCGTTTCTGTAGTGGACAAAGGCGTGGGGCATCGTGGTTTTGTCATACTGTCCACGAGTTCCCCAACCAGCAGACTCTTCCCACACACCGCGAGCAAAGTCACCGTTAGTAGTGGTGTTCTCTGCGTTGAATTTGAGGTAGTACGAGCTTTGATCTGTTGCTCCATCAGGAGCTACAAGCACTGTGTAGCCTTCCCAAGAGAACGAAGGTAGCTCAGTGATGTTTGTAATCTGATTAGAGAAGCCAGACATCAGGGTGTTACCCCTGGCGTCAGCAGCAAGGATGCTTTTGATGTAGCGGTTTGCGTTGGCGCAAGTAATCAGAATTTGAGAGTCTTGAACCTCAAAGTTCAGCTCGTTGTGAACGTCAACTTGATCAAGACCGTGGCCAATGGTCAAAGTGGTTGAGCCGTTAGCTGTTGCGTTAACAGCTGTACCAGCCTCGTTGACCAGAGTAAAGGTCAGTGCAGTTGTATCGACAGTACCAATAAAAGTATTAGCAGGAATGCCAGTACCAGTAATACGTTCTCCGCCATGGACCTGAACAATATCTGTAGCTGTAACACTTGTGATAGTAGAGCTACCAATAGATGTTGAACCAGTAATGGTATTTGTAAAACTAACTATTCTTGCGGCAATGTCAGCAGAACTAACAACGTTTGCGTCCCCTGCAGCGTTAGTAAGAGACGGTGTTAAGTAATGACCACTAATCTCATCACCGTTATCAAGAGTGATGTGAACTGAATACTCAGTATCGTAGTCAACAAGTTTTACCCAAATTTGAGCACGGGTAGGAACATAGGCACTACTGATCTCGCTAATGTTGTAACGAGTCAGAGTTTCTGTGCTGTCGTAATCAATCTGTTTTTGGATGTTGGTTATAAAAACGTAATCTTGAAACGACGTAGCCCTAAAGCGATCACGAGCCCTACCGGAACCACGCAGGTAACCAAGGTTACTAGAGGTAATGTTTGCAAAGGTTTGCTCAGCAGGAACAACAGTAGGCAATACCCCGCTTAGAGGTTCAATGTTGGAAACACCAGTAATAAACGTGTAACTAGATTCAACAGTAAGAGTTACGCCTGTAGTTGTTGCCGTTGCGTTCTTATCTAGCGTTACTCGTGAAGTTGCTGTATCAATATCAAGAATCTTGGTGCCATCTGGAATACCAGTACCAGTAACACCAGCACCAACATACAGATCTGTCATTGAGCTGACAGAAGCAACAACAGCAGAACCGCTAGTGATGTTACCTGTACGAGATACTGTACGACTATCGTCTACGGCTAGAAGAACAAAGCGTTCAGTGCTACTGCGGTTGTAAACAAAAACCCAAGCTTCATCCCACTTAATGGGATTAGTCAATGTTAAACCGCCAGCGTTTTTAGTAAGAGTATCAATACGCTTTACAGGCACAGAGCCCAAGCGTTTTTTGAGACCCTCAACGAGATCACAGTTACCGTTTTCAAGTACCTTGGCAAACCCAGGCAGCACAAAGCTATCCGCTTGCTGGTTTACGCCTTTGTTCAGTGGGCCAATGATTTGGCTAAATAGTTCTCGTGACATTAGCGGCTCAGGATGTCGGGACCAAAGTTAGTGATCACACGGCCACCGTACATATCATCAGGACCGCTGATGAAGTTATAGTTCTGAGCCATGTCTTCAGTACGTTTCAACGTTTGAAGAGCTTTTTCCTCATCTTCAGCTGTGTAGCTTTCAATACTTGAAGACGTTACAGCACGGTTAGCAAAGATACGTCCAGCTCGAATCGTAATGTAACGTCGTCCAGTTTCTGGGATACTGTCCCAATCCAACTCTTCAACAATCTCAGCAACGAGGTCGCTGGTGTTACCAGTCATTGCGACACCAAGGCTGTTCCTTAAATCGTATGTATTCTTAACGCGATCAAAAAGCCGCAGACCGCGAAGAACAAACCTTTGTGACGGGTAACTAAGCGGGTTAAAACGTACAGCCAAGGTGTTGCTAGGAAGTTGGGATTGGCCTGTAGAAGCGTCCAGAGGAATGGAGTCATAAAGCATTGTGTTCCAAGACCAACCTGCGCCTTGAACCTCTCGACTAACCTCATCAAGAACTTGATCTGCCAGGCTTACATCACCTGTCAGTGGAGGAACGAGACTGTTTACAGGAGCTTCGCCAATAATGGCAAGAAGCGTATTAACTGCACTGAGTTTACTAGTCGCCATTATCGCAACAAAAAGGGGGAAACATTTCTGCTTCCCCCATTGTATTGGTAATTAGCTAATAGCTATTTATCAATAAGGATTGCCATCGTGCAGCAGGCTGACGCAGCACTCAGGACGCAGCACACCGTGACCCACAGCGTAGCTAGCAACCATCATGGTGCTCTGAGTCATTGCTTTGTACTCAGAACCAGTCATCTGCATGGACACGTCCTTCAGAGACACGGTACCCACGGCTTCCTTGGTGAAGCACAGGCCGAAGCAGTTAGCGATGGAGCTGGTGTTACCCTGCTCATCTTGCCAGTAATCGTTGTAGCCAGCTGCAGCTTGGCCGTCAGAACCGTCGCGACCGTTGACGTAGTTGGGACGCTCACCACGGGTGGTAGCGGCTTGGTTGTTAATACCAACGTAGGTCTGACCAGAGGTGTAGCTGTTAATACCCAGGTGGTTAGAAGTACGCAGGGTGAAACCAGCCACAGAAGCAACACGGTTAGAAGCAAAGGTGCCGTTAGCACCAGTACCACCGTTGAAGTCAGTGTTGATTGCGCGGTCAGAAGCCAGAACGTCGTAGTAGGCGCCAGGGCTCAGAACACAAACGCGACCGTCCTTAGGAGCATCCTTTTCGTCCAGAGCTTGGCAAGCTTTGAACAGGTTCTCAACGATCAGATCGCCGCGAGCGTTACGGTCAGCAGCACCGTTGAGGTTAATCCCGGTATAGGAGGTACCACCAGGCAGTGCATTCAGAACGAACAGACGCTCGCCAGCGGTGAAGGCTGCCAGAGAGCCAGTACCGATAGCGCTGATGGGGCTGATACCGAAGGTGGCTGCACCGTTGGTAGGAGCGGTGGTGATGACGGCATAAGCACCGGAATCTTCACCGTAAACAACTTCACCCACTGCCCAGTAGCTGAGTTCAGCGGTAGCGAAGTTAGCGCTCATGGTGATGGTGGTACCCGAGACAGAGCTGTAGGTACCGCCTGCGATTTGGAAGCGCTTGGAATCCCAGTCCTTGACGCGACCGTCAGACTCAGAAGCAGTCAGCAGGGTGCGAGCAAGGCGCTGGTCATAAGCCCGAGCCAAAGCCCTGCCCAATTCCGTGGAATAGATGCTCCTCACGTCCCAATGAAGTTTGGCTTCATCGAGGTCGTAGATCGAAGCATCAGCAATAAGAAGGTCATCAATGGTGATGATCTTCTCACCGATCATGCCTTTGTTACCTTGGCCAACAATCCAATCACCAGGACGGTGGTAACGGCTAGAGAAGCGACCAGTAATGGGGAAGCTTGCAGACTTGCCCGAAGAAATCGAGCGCTTCATCGTGAGATCTTTGAAGATCGTTTCACGGTTGAAGGTGGTCAGAACTTCGCCAGAAAAGATTTTGAGGAAGTTTGCGTTTTCACGCTCAAAGTTACCGGAGGCGGAACCAGCGTTATATTGAACGCCATTAAGTCCACCCAACCGGCTAAGAGATGCAAAGTCAGGCATCGTTAGTTAGTAGGTAGGAATGTTTAACGCGCTCGCTTCGCACTGTTGTTATCGCCTCAGCGGCAACAAT
>Ga0099851_1000554_pt1 | contig 15670 bp, 19 predicted proteins | sample CB_VirMetaG_6_FD_78176 | JGI IMG/M metagenome (GOLD analysis project Ga0099851, IMG submission 78176) | Freshwater to marine saline gradient viral communities from Chesapeake Bay - CB_1508_2 Viral MetaG | ecosystem: Environmental > Aquatic > Marine > Coastal | place: USA: Chesapeake Bay... | reverse complement strand
GTTAACCAGTCTTTTATCTTTCCCATCTAACTCCTCCTTGTGTTTTCCGAAAGAAACGCGGGCACTATTAACAATAGTGAGGTCAGAACCCATATGATCAACCAAATCAACCCGTCCAATTCCATCTCCATAAATTTTAATAGACTTCCATAGATTCTTCTTCATTCTTCCCCTCCAAACGGAAAATGTAGCACATTGTTAGGCAGTTCTTCGTCTTCGATTTCTTCTTCGTCCCAAAAGGGCGCTGAGACTGTGTAGAACTTCTTTATAACCCCTTCCAATGTTTCGATTATGACTTCTGCGTCCCTGGGGCTCCACCCGCCAGGTAGATCATCTTTTGCGAGCCAAGAGTTCCAATTGTTCAGTGTGAAATCAAGAGATCCGTGAATAAGCTCCATTTCAAATTTGGTAAAATGTGTTGGTTCACTCATGGCGAAACCTCCAGCGCGGCCACCAATGCGGCGGCTTCGGTGGTTTCCTGTACGCCGATCTCCTGCCCGTCGGCTGATACGACCCACAGCCCAAGCTGACGCGAGTACCAACATGCAAGGTCGTTCGCCCCACGCATCCGAACCAGCGCGAGCAAGCACCCGACGGTAGCCGGGTCGGTGAGGTCTGGAACGAGAGGCGTCCGGCAAGTGCGAACACCGTGGCCTTCGCCGACCCAAGACGCGTTTAGTTTGCGCCATTTCAAACCGCCTGTGTCGACGGCAAGCATCCCCGGCATCCACCGCCAATGTCGGCAGGCTACTGCTCTTTCTGCGAGTTGTTTGTTCACTTCTGCCTCCTCAAATAGTCGATATGAAACTGGATGTAGCGTGCTGCCTTCTCAAGATCTTCAATGGCGCTCTCGTTCTTCTTTCCTGCTCGGAGGACATACTTGATGACGTTTCCAAGAGAAAAGTTTAGGTCATAAGCCTCGATGATTTTGATGGCTTCGTATTTTGAACTTCCGTCCTCATCTAATACGCCACTCTGATAATGGCTTGGGTGATTTACTACTTCTTTCATTGTTTTAAAACCTCTGGCTTATATAACTTTAATATATTCAGTGCGTACTCTACCTTATCTTCTACCCTCTGGCCAGATGGCTGTGAGGTATTCCAAAGTTCAAGGTTGCCTATCCTATTATCTTGGCGATTTCCATTGATGTGGTGAACGTTTTCTCCATCCACTAGGGGTCGGCCAATATGTTCGCTCATTACTTTTCTATGCTCTCTGACATAGCCATTCTTGTCGGAGTTTGGATGTTCTGGGTCAAAAACCAAAACATAACCATTTATCAGTCTTTTCCCGCCGTTCCAGTTATGGTGGGCTGGGCCAGAGCGATGTGGCCTAGGCTCTGCGGCCAAACACCCACAGGACTTTTGTTTTCCTGCTCGGAGGGTTCCTGCCATCACATATGCTGTGTTGCCACATTCACAAAGACATTCCCACTTATTATCTTCTCTCAACGAAACAGCGGTCAAGCGACCAAACTTTTGCCCTTCTATGTTTATGCGCCTGCTTTTAGACACAAAAGAATCCTTCTTACACCCACAAGATTTAGAAGCCTTCTTTTTGAGATGGTCTTTTCTTACTTCTTTTCTTGTGCCACAAGCACACTCACACTCGTAGTATGACGGCCTAGTTCCTTTCTCTAGTACAGTCCAGTAACCTATTGTTTCACCAATCATTTTACTCTCCTATACTAAATAGTTCCAAAGAAACTAAAGAGCACTTATAGTTTGTTAGTTGCCACGATAAAATGGTCAACTTTCTCTTTCATAACGGTCTCCAATGATTTTACTAAAATTCTCTTTCAAGAAGTCGTTGTCCTCGCCACCGTAATAGTTTGGGTGGTTGACAGTGTGGCCTTTATTGGTGGTTATTGTATTCTTCATTTAAACAATATAACACACCGTCAGCCACTGTCAAGGAGTTCCTTACTCTCCTTTCGAATCTTCAACTAACAACTCATCAAGCCTTCTTCTGTAATCTTTTGCAAGTCCCCTGTGGTGCCATCTAGATTTTGGTGTCCGACTCTCCTGCAGGGACTTTCCAACGTGGTAATTTATTTTCTTGACAAGCTCATCGACTCTCTCATCGTCTGGTAGCTCATCTTTCGCAAGACTGATTCTTCTTCCGCCATCTGCGGGCTTCGCTCCCTCATATTCATCATCAAAAAACGGAATATAAAACTTTCGTCCCTTGACCAAGGAATAATAGTCTTCTCTCTCTTGAGCCTTTGCTCCTCCAAGGCTTACGTCTCGTACTCGCTCGCCGCTATCTCTCGGTGACGGATCACTGGTCTCAATATATTCAAATCGGAAAAATGGCTCTCCAACGTCTTCTGACATTTTCTTGCCCCAAATCACTGATTCTTGGTCGAACTCTTTCCCAATGTCAACAGCATCTTGGCGAGTCATGTTTGGGATAATAAATGAGTTTTCTGGTCCACCAAACTTGCCTTGGATAGGAATAAAACCATAGTTTAGAGACTGAAGCTTCTGGGCAAGCTTTGCGTTCGCCTCTCTATTGAACTCTGGGGGGGCCTGTTGTCCATTAGGGTTTTCTGCTGTTAATATTGCCATCATTTCAATTGTAGGGACTAAGCCCAACATCATCTGCCTAACACGAGAAAACCCTGACTCGTTCAAAAAACTCTGACCATTTTCTGTAATATTCCTTTGTGGAGATTCCAGCAAAGGAAATCTAGTTTTCTCCTCAAGTTGCTCTTGGATAAGGTTTCTTAACATCTTCTCAAAGTTCATAACTTTATTCTCCTTCTAGTAGCGTACAAACTATAAAGTTTTCTTTCACTAAATAGTAAGTTTCCTCCTTAAATACAAATTCTTGCATCACAGAAGTAGGAAAAACAATAATTTGTCCTTTTGAAAAAGTTGTTGTTGATGGTTCCTTAACCTTTGCAAAAGTGAACTCACTTCTTACTTCTTGAAAATCATCTGGTAAGAGAACCTTGAAAGTCTGCTCTTCAATTGCATCTTTTTCTAGCATTTCTACAACGATGTGTCCGTTTAAGCCAAGTGCATTCATTCTAATCTCCAATATATTTATAAATAATCTTTTCGTTCAATTCATACTCTTCCTTCTCCAGAAAGGCAGAGCATAAACGACTACACTTTCTGCAGCGAAAACGAACTGCCACATGTTGAAATGTTGCCTCAACATGGCTGGTTGGCACATAATAATGCTCTCCACCCTCTGAGCACTTATGTTTCTGCTCCCAACGGGGGAGAAGGTGGTTAAACTTCATAATGAACCTCGTGAATAAAAGCCTCTAACTTGTAGCGAGGGATGCGGGCAAGGGCGGCCACTTCTTCCCAAGTTAGAGAGCCCCTATTGGCTCCCCAGTCTCCTTCCCTCACCTCGATTCCAAGAGCAGAACACCTAAACTTTACTTGGTTTGGCCATTTGCCACTAGAAAACTCTGCCGGCTTTTGCCTCATTCCTCACCTCACTCTTTTAATGTAGTCCAAGTGAGGTGAGGAGTCAAGTGTTATTTTTTATCAAACGAGGTCGCAGGATCCGCCCGAACAAGCAACCTCTCCTGATAGGTCAGTATTGTCTTCTACTTCTATAACATTGGTAAGATCAACCCCGACAAGACTATTCATAAGTGCATTATAGGTTTCCTCATCGCAATCTTCAAATGGAGCCTGCTTATAGCTATGGTCAGAGTGAGGCAAGACAGAAAGACCATTATAGTGCTTGCGGTTCTCCCACATCCACTCTCCAACCGGAGCCCACTCTTCATCACGGATGGTTACAGTAGCACTCACGTTGTGCGTGTTTTGGCCCTTCCTGTGGCCCGTGCGAACCCACTCACTACTTACCCTCTTGACTCGCTCAAGCATCTCTAGGGCGCTCTCAGAGCGTGTGATGGCACCTTCTGGTGCCTTCTGTGGCGCTGAGATAACCGCTGTGTCATGTGGACGGAAATATTCATCTTCTACTAGCTCTGGGTGAAACTCCGCAAGATAGTTATAAATTGCCTCGTTCTTGCCAACTCTAATACGTCGGATATAATAGTCGTTATGCCAAGCATGGATACCAGAGGAAGTTCCAAGAGTTAGAGAGGTTGTGCCTGCTGGCTTGACGCAAGTTGTGCGTGCTGCTGGCTTGATACCAAGAAGCTCTGCAACACGAGCATTCTCCTGCTTTACAACTTCTGCTGCAGCTTCCATGTCTAGCTCTAGGACTTTGCCTGAAGCAATGCCAGTCATTGAGACGCCAATAAGGGCGTCCTTTTCGGTGTTTCGCTGCCAAACTGGACGAAGATAGTGGAAATCTGTATAACTAGCCTGCAACGTTCCAATAAACGCGGCTGCTCTTACACGATCCTCATAGTCCTGTTGGTCCTCTACATTAGAGACATTGACCTCGGTTAGATTACAGAACTGGTAGGGACGAAGTGCGATCTCGCAGCAAGGGTTAGTTCCCCAATCCTTATCGTAAGTAAAGTAAAAGCCCGGCTCGCCAGCACCAGATGCTTTGACTCGATCCCACAGATCCATAAAGAATTCCTTTGTGACCTTGTGGCGCATAAGAACGACGGAGTTATTGGCTCGGCCTCGCTGTGGGTTTGTCTCCCACCAGTTACCAGACTTAGCGGCAATCATTTCGTCGTCGTCTGCAGAGAAAAGGGAGATAAGAGCAGCACGACGAATACCACCTGCCAATACTGCATCTGCAATGTGGCAAACAATATCATGAACTTCAATAGGGGTTAGCTTTTCACCATTCTGCTTTCTATCAAGAATGCCCTCAACCTTAACAAGACACTCACGGAGAGGCTGTGGACCCGGTGCCTTTCCTCCAGATGTTACTAGTCTGCTTCCTTTGGGCCTAATGTCCGAGAAATCGAAACGGATCTTGGATGTGCCGTTAAAATAAGAAAGAATAAGAATCTTTACAGCATCGGCCCAGCCCTCAATAGAATCACCAATAAGATAGCGTCGGGTTCTACCTAGATTAGGCTTATTAATCTCTGGAAGCTTCTCTACATGGTGAGTTTGTACAGAAAACCCAACACCTGTACCGCCAAGAAGAAGGAACATAGCCTCTGAAAAAGCACGAACATCGTCAATTGGCATGTATGCGCAGTTGAAAACACGGTTTGGAGCAACCTCAATGGGCTTTCCACCAAACTGCATAGAACGCATAGAAGGTAGAACCTTCTTGTCATAGACAAACTCATAAGCTGCGTTTATTTCTTCTTCAAGCGCAGGATATTTCTTTACATGCATAGCCTTGTTTCGATCTACGATCTCCGAAAAGGTCTCACGACGATAAAGATCGTCTCTATACTTACCATACTTCATGTGTACAGTGATATCTGACAAAATTTCTGCTGCTAAATTCATTGTTGCTTCCCCTTGTACTTTTTATACTTCTCTTTCAAGCTTTCTGCTTGTGTTTTCATATTAAGCTCTAGTTCTTCTCTTGAAACTTGAGGTAGAACTTTAATCTTTACGTTGCTAGTATCCATAAAGACTGGATAGATCAAGCCATCAGGACCATTTCTATTTTTGGCAATAAACATACGTCCCGTATTCGCTACCTTATCTTCAGCTGTCCTAGAAACAGAGAAAATAAAATCGGAAACAAAACATTTGTTAAACGCCTCTGAGATGGCCTCCATCGTAATCACTTCAGCATTAAGGCCGCTTCGGTTTGTTTGAGATGCCGTCCAAATAGGGCACTCAAACTCTTGGGCAAGACCTCTCAGCTGTTCGTAAATAGTCTCTAGCTCATGTCTTTTCTCCCTCAAACCAGAAATAGGCCTCAACAAATCAGCATAATCAACAATAATCATATCAGGCTGGATGCCCCTATTACGAAGCTTCTCAACATGCGCCCTTAGTGTATTTGTGGAGGCTGACTTTGTTGGGTATTCTTTGATAATAAGGGTTCCATCCAAATCAGTTACCTTTTCATAGATCATCTCCTTAAAGGAGAAAATATCATTCAAGGAAACACCTGTGAGGCAACTATCATATCGTGTGCCGATAACAGTCTCCGAAAGCTCTAGCGTATAATGCAAGACAGTTTTACCTGACTTAACAGCTTGTGTACCAAGATGCACGAGTACCATCGATTTACCTGCTCCAGTGGGAGCGATAACAACCCCAAGCTCTCCTTTACCTAGGCCATTCTTACAAATAGCATCGATTTCCTTCCAGCCTGTAGAAATTGGGTTTCTTGCTCTAATTTGAAAGCGCTTTTCGAAATCCTTAAGATAATCATAACCGAAATCATTAGAAGCGCCGAGCTTCAAAGCGTCGTTAATTACCTTAGAGATTTCATCAAATGAAGCTGTCTGAAGTAAGCCAACAGAATGTAGCATTGCTTCCTTAAGCTTTTGCTTCCTGCAAAAATCAAGAGAAGTTGACTTAACGTATTCAGTGCCCTCTGCTTCCGCATCAAAGATTCTTGCGAAAAAATCCCTGATTTGCTTTTGAACAGCTTCATTTTCATTATCAAGTTCTGTTCTCAAGATTGTCATCATGATCTTCGCAGTCGGATGAACTCCAAACTTTTCACGATATTCATAAATTTTCTTAACAAAAACTTGAAGGTACTTGAGTTCTAGAAAATTTAAGTCCAGAACTTCTGAAATTTGATCGGCAAAAGGTCTGTCAAGCAAGATAAGCTGACACAAGCTCTCTTGAAATGTCTTGCCAAAGCGCCCAAAGTCAGCTTTATCTGACATGATTATCCCCCCATTTTAAGTGTAGCAATTATATCGCCCTAGACTGGCTGCGTCAAACGATTTTATCTGTAACGACGCGCTTAAAGAAAGCGAAGAGTTCACTACAATCCCAAACACCAAAACCATCATGAATCATCATAGTTTTCGTGCCAGTCTGGTTAAATTCTGGAACAAAATTATCAAGAGCATAACGTATCTTCATCTTCCCTTGCGGAGAAATTGAAGGAGAATAAAGCTGCATCAAGCGATAATTTTCAGCTATCAAGCTGTGGCCTTCCAGAATACTTTCAAAAAACTTTAAACTACTTTCTGTAGACTCGCAAAAATCAATAATATCTTTAACGAGATAAGACTTTTCTTCTGACAAAAACTCGAATCTTTTAGCTACAGTCGCAAGACCTACACCCTTAATTCCTGACAGATTGTCTGACTTGTCGCCAACCATAGCTCTAGCAAGAGCAAAGTTGTTTGGGTGAATCCTATACTCATCCAAAAGCGTTTTACGATTTATAAGCTGTTTTTGGATTGGACGATAAATAATAGTTTCCGAGTCACAAAGTTGAAAAAAGTCTTTATCACTTGATACAATTATTTTTTGCCAGCCTTTATACTTATGATCTTGAACAACATAAGAAATAATATCATCTGCTTCAACAGCTTCTAAAACAAGCTGAATAACGGGCATATTGTTTAGGTATTCGATTAACCTTTCTTGTTGCCAAAGTTTATTTTGATGCTCTTCGCTCTCTGACATGAAGCGAATATCTCTATTCAACCTAATTGGTGAACGACCTTCTTTATAGTTCTTATTTTTAGACTTCCTCCTGCGAGAACCACCTGCTCCGTCCCAACAAATAACAACTTGATCAGGAGACATTTCTCTTATAAGTTTTTGCAAGATTTTAAGAAAGCCTTTAACTCCACCGATGGGATGGCCATTGGTGGATAAAGAAGGATCTACTATGTATGCCCTAAAATACATATTTAGGGCATCTATAACTAGTAGTCTTTTAGCTTTCTTGGCTGTCATCGCCGTCCTCGTCTACGCTGTAGAAAGACTTTGCATCTCCTTCACGAGTATCAAATTTCTGGATAACTTCTCGATCCATAATCTCCAATACTCGGTTCTTGAACTTATCATTTTCAAGAGCTTCCGTCCAGCGCGAAGGTTGAAACTTCTCCTCTGTTCCATCTTCGTAGACAAGAGTGTACCACGAACCAGACCTATCTAGATGATCCTTGATAGCCTCAAACCAAGACTCTTCATCTTGGACTCCGATTTCATCGCCCCAAAGAATCTTAAAAGTACACTGGCGACCCTGAGTGCCAAACCTTGACTTTTCAAGCTTAACTTTTACCTCGGAGCCAATCCTAAAGCCCTTTTCGTCTACTACAAAGCTAGCCTTTGCCTTTCTTCCAGTGAGCCAAATTCTAAGAGAATAAGCATAGATCATCGCCTTGCCACCGGGAGTAACTAGCGGTGTTGTCAATGCCTCTGTTGGATTTCGAGTAATGTTAGCCTTAAGCTGATTTAGTACGAGAAAAGTTGATTGACTGTTCGCAATAGGAACAGTGATCTTTGACATTGCCTTTGCGAGAATTCTTGCTTTAACGGCCATGCTTGACTGAGGATTGAAGTCGCCCTCAATATCAGAAATAGCTGGTGTAAGTGCCAGCGAATCCCAAATAAAGAGCCACTTATTCTCACCAGAACCTAAAAGTTCCTCAATTGTTTCTAGTACAAACTCAACTGACGTAGCTTGAATATACAATAGGTTGTCTAAGTTACAGCCTGTGCGTTCAAGAAAGCTAGGGTCAATTGCTGATTCTGAATCAAAGTAGACAACATCAATGCCCATTTTTTGAGCATTTGCTGCAATTTGAGCGGCCATGTAGCTCTTGCCAGTAGCTTCAAGACCAGCAATTTCTACAACCTTGCCAACTGGAATACCAGCTAGCTTGCCTTTGCAGATAATTGAGTCTAGCCAACGTGAGCCTGTTGGGATCCATTCTTTGACTTCTGTTGGATTGTCTTCAGTTAAGTTGTGAGCTACAGACATTCCGGCCTTTTTATTAATAAGCTCTCTCATGCTACTAATTGAAATCTTGCCTGCTTTTGCAGACGCTTTCTTTGACATACTACCCTCCAAAAAAAAAGAGGCACCTGTAAACCCGTGCCTCCCTGCGGTATATTGATTTTAATTAGTTATTGTTACTTTCGCCAACAACTGTGATCTCCAACTCATCGCCATGGCTTGTTGTGACCTCGGCTTCAACAGTCTGCTCAGGTGTGCTTGCTGTAGCAGCTGTGCTGGAATCTGGCTGTGTTTGAGAACTAATACCAATACCTCCGTACTGAATAAGGAAGATGGTAACAGCAAAAGAAAGTAGCGCTGTCATACCCATTCGAAAATAGGTGTTGTTCTTTAGATCAGAAATATTCATTTATTTTGTTTCCTTTATGTTGATGGGGCATCCATTACCCATGCCCCCCTGTGGTTGTCACTTTAGCTTTCGCTTGAGGTTGAGCCAGTGTCAGTAGAGCCAGTGTCACCCGTATCGCCTGTCTCGACTGGCAATTCAGCTGCACTATCCTCGGTAGTGGTCGTCTCAGTATCTGCGGTATCCCCTGTCTCCTTATCCTTATCAGGGGTGCAAGCGAAAATTGGCAATGCGACAAATAATGCCAAAATAATAAAATTACTAATATTACTCATGTATTTAAATTCCTTTTTAATGTGTGGGGCATCTTTTACGCCATGCCCCCCTGCGCGTGGGGGGAGCTATGCGCTCATTTGAGTTAGCTCATCAAACGACTTAGAAACAGAATCCTGTACCTCATCGCTGTTATTGTACTTAACAGTCTCTGGCTCACCAGAGCCATCAGCCTCTCCCTCAAGCCACTCATCGAGCATACGGCCAACTTCTTCAGGAGACTTACGCTCGAAAAGACTGCCAAAATCAGGGATGCTATCAAGAAGCTCACGGCATCGAGAACTGCCACCAATTGCATCATTGCATAGAGGAGATGTGCGTCGGCGAGGGGTGATTGTGGTCTCTGGGAAGAGCTTTCCACCAGTCTTGCCGTACTTGATCGTGAGGTCTGTTCCGTCCTCAATATCAGTAATATCTCCATACTCTGGGTTAAGGCAAAGCTCTAGAAGCTGCTGGTAAGCCAGCTTACCAAAGCCCCAGATACGAACTCCCATGCTCTCTTCTCCACGAACCAATACTGGTGCGAAAAAGCGCTGACGAGCCATTAGGTTCTTTGCCATCTTAATCGAGTCTTCTGTTCCCTCATTGAACAGATTACGAATAAAATCATCAAGAGGATCTGCTTCCCCAAAGTTCTTCTTTGGGCTCAGGAAACCATTGTTATTCCCCAAGTTATAGTGGAACCAGTAATCCTTGAAAGGATCGCCATCAGCTGTTGGAACAATACGAATTGTCTGCTCCCCATCCTGAGGCTTCCAGAAAACATTCTTCTTACTACCACCTCGGTTCTGGAGGTCCGAGAGACGCGAACGCATCTTGTCAAGATTGATACCCATTTTTTAATTCTCCTATTTGTTTTGGTTAAAGTCAACATGGCCAATACTCCATGTTGCTGGGTTAGGGCAGCACGGATTTACCGTGCTGCCAAGACTATTTATTTCTTTACTCAGCCAATGTCAAACGTATAATCGAACTTCTTTACGTCACCCTGCACGGTGTTCCAATTAAAAGTACGATATCCTCGATTATCAATGTCCCAAACAAGCTCCATGCCTTCAGAAAGAGTGCGCTTCGAACTGAAGTTTCCCTTAGTGTTAGCAGTGACAATCTGCTCTGGTAGATCAGATGCCCGAACGAAACGAATGTTTCGCGTAGAGCCATCCTTCTTGGTGTAGGTTGCTAGATATCCAATAGTCATCACTTCTCCTTTTGTATGTATGGTGTGTGCAATAAGCAGAAAACATAGTTCTCTTCATATTGCGAGGGGTAGATCGCATAAGACGACCTACAATTGTCAAAACGTAAACTGTTTACTTGTTCAGTAATCTTTTTTAGTAAGCCATTGTTCGACTTAAGCTCACTTTCATTGATGAGATACAAGTAACTTGCCTCTCTCACATTGTCAAGCAAAAAAAGATTTTGTTTTTTATCTCCAAGAAAATCAACAGTTCCAAAAGTGCTAATTCTATGAGTGTCTTTGGTCTGGAAGACTTTACCCATGACAGGCTCAGTGTTTCTAAGAACGTTAATCATGTGCATGATCCAGACAATTGGCTCATTTACCTTCTCAAAGTATCCGATTATGGGAAGGTTGTCAAGAAAATTCTCAATAACATTGTTATCAACAAGATAAATTCTTTCTAGAACAGCAGACCTTGCGTATTCTTGCAAGACGCCAAAGCAAACTCTGTGCATTTTACGTTGTATATCTTCAAGTGAGTCCAAATTTGGCTTAATATACAGTACAGTAATCTTACAATGCTTTAACTGCTCTAGAATTGCGAGCGTTGAACCAGCAACTTTGCCCGCTCCACAAACAATAAAAGTTACTTCTCCTTCAATATTCTTGAAAAACTCTTTCAAGTCTGGAGTACTACTTTCATATGCTTCCGGGTGATCTTTACTTCCCAGACTATAACATCTTTCTCCAGAAATTTCATCATCAATCTTGTAAACTGTGTATTGTGGATACTTCTCTAGTGAAGAAGCAATAGCACACCCAGCTTTCCCTAGACCAACAATGTTCATTAAGCAATTTACCTCTTTTGGTGGAGTATGTCAAGACATTTTTGAGTTGACTAAGAAGTTTCCGAATCTCGTTGCTTGGAATTTATTCTTGAGAGAGATTAACATGTTCTCCTCTTCCTTGGCAACATCTAAAACGACTTCATCATGAATAATAAAAGCTATCTTTGTCTTTTTGCCTGCTAGCATGGCTCTCAACTTTGAAGCTTGCTCAAGAACCATGTCAGAAGTCGTACTTTGGATAAGATAGTTCAACGCACGACGCTTGTCAACCTCAATTTCTCTTCCATAAGGTGTTTTTACTACTGAACCGTCCCAATGTTTCTTAACAAGCTCGTCTCTATTATAAAAGCGCTCGGATAGATAATCAACAGATTCAGGATTGTAGAGCCAAGAAAAAAGACGCTTTTTTGCCTCTTCTCGCGTTCCAATATTTCGGTACACATTCACCTTATTCCACTCGTGAATGTCTTCCAGAGGCTGCTCAGAGCCCCTCAGGGCCAATAGAGTCCTTAGCTCCGCACCATTGAAGTCAAGGCTAACAAAAAAGTCATTTGTTGGCTCGATAATAGTACGCAACTCCTTCTTCATCGTCAGGATCGGAAAGCTGTTCTTCCTTGTCGTTAGCCTTCCTGTCTTAGTACCAAACAGATTGTACCTGCAGTACGGATTCACCTTCTTCAACCTGTTTACTTGGTCGCGAATGTCTTTCTTGTGCATAAGGTTTCGAACATTTGACCACCTAAGGTTTAATTTTTGTGAACCAATCTCGTGCAACAATGCTGCAGATTGCACGAGGTGATCATAGTTGTCTGGCTTTTCATAATTTTCAAAAACATACTGACAAATTTGGTCCTTCACGTAGCAATAATCCATAAGGAACTTTTCTGGAACCAAATCAAAAAAGCAATTGTCATCAAGAGAGACCTTCGCTGTGATGAGGGAGCGCAAGAAGGCTTGAAACTTCTTGTTTACGTAGTCCCAATCACCCCGTAGATGGTCGGGGCAAACAGAATCAAGGTCAGACCCGCAAATAAAATGAGCATATTCAACACCAGTTCCCTCCAAGTAGGAAGCGTAGGACCAAGTTTTTGATCCCTCTCCGACGTTCTCAAGCCCATTCTCTCCAAAGAGAAGTGTTCCATTATTATAAACTCCAACACACTGGAGCTTGCTGTCTAGAGTCTGAAAAAACAATGCTACCTCAATAAGCAATAAAGTTTTCGGATTTAGCCGCCAGCTGTATGGCTGCTTTTTTCTCGTCCGAAGCAAGCCCACTATCTTCTAGTGACGAGGCAAGATTCTCATACGCTACAGAACGTGGCGCTGAGGTCAAGCCCCTAAACTTATAGTCTATATACTCTGTTGCTCTCATCAGGTCAAATGCTTTTTCAAGCTCTATCGAGTTCTTTATGATTTTGGCCAGCGAAGCTTTACTATAATCTAGGGAACTGCTGTTATTCCTAAACATTACATATTTCTCCAACCAAAAATCATTTCCATATTCCTGTTCCATCTGCTCTCTAGTTATTGATGGTCGCATTATTACGTTCGTAATTCTACACCCGTTAACAAAACTAGTAATAACCTCTCCCCTTCTCTGTGCGGCCAATCTATTATAAAAAACTAACATAGCATTCTTTAGAGTCTCTAAGTCTATAGAGGTTGAGGGAATGTAGTATTCATCAAAAAGAGATTGTATATCAGTGTAACCCGGAAATCTCTGAAGGATGTATTCTTTCATCAATGGAGATCCTAAATTCGCTACTAATCTCCACGGTACATTCTTATCGATATAAAAACCATATTCACTTGCAACATTTCTATAGAAGTTCATTCTTGGGTTGTTGATGAAGTCATCTTCTTTGATAGTGTCATTCCCGGCATCTAGTGGAGAAATATCTATGGCTAGCCCGGTATTAAGAACAGAACTGTACTGGGAAGCCAAAAGATCAGAGGGAAGGAGAGGATAACCATTTTTAGGTAAGTTTAGCATAAAACTAAAGAAAGTATTTATAAAATCATTAAAATCTAAAACATTCTTAAAGTTACCTTTTTCCGCAAGAAAAGAGTCCTTATATACTTTATAGTAACTTTTTAGATTTGCATTATAGTTTTGTAACAAATCGGCGAATCCACGCTCTGGCTCAAAAGGTCCAATGTAAGCTTCTGGAGTCCCGTCCATGTTTTCTAAAGGCAGACAGCCATCATTGATTTTATTCTTAGCTACTCTTTTTAAACCTGCGAATGCGTCTGCCACAAAATCAAGAACATAAATGGTTTTATTTTTGGTGCTCGGAATAGTCTTAAGCTTTTGGGATTTAGGAGACACAAAGTTTTGGTTCAAATCAAGCCTACCATAGTAAAGGCTGTCTCCTAACCAGAAATCTCTAATCATATCATTAGAAACAACCGAGGCTGGGGAAGGGACAAAGGCCTCTTGCATGTAAACTGTTCTATTCTGAAACAGTTCACGAGAGTTCATTTTATTGGTTGCTAAAAATTTATCAGCCATCACTTGCACCATCAGTTGGACACTTGCTCACTTCGTTAGTACCAAACCCTCTTCTTTCTACTGTGTCGTCTCCACTATTATCGTATCTAGTAGTTAATTGTACTTCATACTTACCATCTTCTAGAAATCCAGTCACATCGATAATTATATGGTAGCCACCTATCCCCATAATATTTGCATAACTAGCATTTGTTGGCTCGCCTTTTTTGTTGGCATAGCCAGCATCTGGATCTCCAAGTCTTAGAGCAGGTGTCTTAGACTTACTAAGACCAAATGGATTAATGTAAATATAATGACCGGGATAAAAAAACGGAGCGCCAAATAACTCTAAGCTTACATTATATACATTAGATAATTGTATCCAAGGATCATTTCCTCTTTCTAAATATCTCGCCTCCCTTAGATAAGGTTGGTCTGTTTTACTAAAATTAGCTCTCTTTAAAATCCCTCTATCTTCTCCAAAGCCAAAAGTATGAATATTTAAAATTTCTCGGTTATAGGCTTTTCTTGAATTATAACCTGCGTTTTCCATCTCTGTTCTAGTAAACTGACCTTTGTCGCCTGTTTCAGCAAATACTACCAGATAATGATAGCTATTGCTTGAGGATTGTTTGTATGAAATAAAGCTTAGCGGACTTTTTTCGTTAAATTTATCCAAACGAATTGGCACGGAGTTCGATGTTCCATCAAATGAAAATCTAGCGATTGGATCTTTGCCGTCTTCTACCTCGGGTAGGCTTATAAAAGCCGTTCTCAATTGAAACTTATTCTTGGTTGTATTGCCTCTACCAGTATAGTAAACAGAGTTGACTGCACCGAATACGAGATCCCTCATAACATCTCTTATAAACTGCAATAGAGGATATTTTTCCCTTCTTGGTTTAACCACTTTCTTAAACCAAAAATTTCTGAATGTTATAAGAGATATTGGAATATCAACAATGTTGTAGGTCTTGCCATCTATTTTTATTGTCCCCAATAGAACTTTGATTCTTTCCGCATCTTCTTTTCTTAAAAACGAATCATCAGAAGTGAGAAGTGCAGTCTTAAAAGCATACTCTAACATATCGCCCAGTGGGAAAAATGAAATGTGATATGAATCAATTGCATCGAAATTTAGTTCTTTGGGCTTTTTGGTTATTTGCTCCCAGCCTTTCAGCGCCAGCTCAGCATCGAATTCTACCCCGGAAAGCGCCTCTTCGACCGCAGTCTTTGCGGCCTTGACCGCCGCCCAAAAGCCTGTATCTACTGTGCTGTAAGTTTCTTCAAATTCTTTCTGAGGTAGTTCTTCTTTTTTTAGTTTGCCACTACTGTCCATGCCTATTGGGTTTCCTGAAGAGTCAATTAGCCCGGTTGGTGGTACGCCTTCGTGATTAGCCCAAGAATTCATTGTTGAAGCGTTCACTCGAATCATTTTTATCATCTTTTGGTTGAAAAGATAATCACACATTTTCTGATATCTATACGATCTAATATTATCCTCTAAACGATTGAGTCTATCTGATATAAATTTTTCAGCCTCTTTGTCACAACAATCTCTTGCAGCTTGAAGATCATATTTCAATGTTTGCATAATTTCGACAGCCGAACCAATAAAAACACTTTGTATACCTGACGTTTCATCTGTCCATGTTGTTTCGATATCACGAGTTATCGTTCCGGGTATCGTCTCGGGTATCGTCTCGGAGCCAAGATCAAGT
>Ga0099851_1000549_pt1 | contig 15693 bp, 11 predicted proteins | sample CB_VirMetaG_6_FD_78176 | JGI IMG/M metagenome (GOLD analysis project Ga0099851, IMG submission 78176) | Freshwater to marine saline gradient viral communities from Chesapeake Bay - CB_1508_2 Viral MetaG | ecosystem: Environmental > Aquatic > Marine > Coastal | place: USA: Chesapeake Bay... | reverse complement strand
ATTGTTCCTACTGACCCAACATTGGAAATTTATTACAAAGCGGATTTAGCAACTAGTGTTACACCAACAGGAACAAGTGGTTCAACATTTAATCAGTGGATTGATTCCGTAGAACCACAACAACACAATGCAAATCCTATTGGTGGTGGAAACAAGGCTGAATGGTGGTCGAATGTTCAAAATGGATTAGGTGCTGTGTATTTTAACGGTTCTTCTATGGGTTTGAGTGTAAATCCAATAAGTGCCTTAGCTAGTAACACAGGACAAACAGTAATATTGGTGGCTAAAACTTTGAACTCAACTACTACCCAGCAATATGTACAGGGAGGTGAGGATGGTAATACAGGTTTAAATTCGGTTTATATTAGACAAAGTGGTTCAACATATAACATAGCGACAGGTGGTGGATTTGCAACAGGTGGGGTTGTTGATACGAATCCTCACATTCTTACTTATGTCTTTGATGGAAGTGCCACAGGTGATTCAAATAGATTAAAATTCTATAAAGATGGTGATGAACAAACACTTTCATTTATCACAAGTGTTGGAACAACAACAAGCTCTCTTGTGAACTATCTATTCATGGGTGTATCTTACACAGGAGCACCCGCAGGTTCAACACAGTTTTGGTATAATGGATTCTTGTTTGATGTTTTGGCATATAGTAGGACTCTATCAGTTTCAGACTTAAATGCCATTCACAATTATTTATCAAATAAATGGAATATACCCTTAGTGTAGTATGACATACGGAATATTAATAACAAGTGCTAATTACAACGGACAAATAGGGGATATTACATTCTATCCCGATACCGGTGGAACCGTAACCATTGGTAACCAATTGATGCCGTACACTTTTTACACTGACTATTATTATGGTTCTTTCGAAATATATTTTTCGGGGACTAGTAAAACTTGTTATGCCTACATGGATAATCCTTCTACTAACTTTATTCTCCAAGAAAATTATGCCTTGGTTCTACAAGAGGATAATTCAGGAATTTTGACTGAAGGAACGGTAACAATTGATTTAACAGGTGAATATTCACCAGGTTCAATTAATATAGCCTATGTTGCAATATCGAATTTAACACTCAATTCGGATGTTGAAATAAGTTTTGTTGACACTTTAAATACAGTAACGGGTTCTTCAATTACACTGAGTGGTAGTGTCACAATAACTTCGGGTAATACACAAGGATTCTCGTATTACACAATACCTGAAGATTATACAAACCTTACAAAGGTAGCGAATTTTAGTGATATAAACTACTCTGTAACCGGAGATAGTTTGACTGTCTTAGTTCAAACTAATTCAGAGTTTGATGTAACACCCACACCAACTAATACGCCTACACCTACTTTAACCCCAAGTGTTACTGCCAGTCCTACATCTACAATTACACCAACCACAACTCCAACAAATACACAGACACCAACCAACACCACTACGCCAACACCTACTATTACACCTTCGTCCACTCCAATACCAATAGTAGAGGACGGTTTAATTTTAGATTGGGATATCCAAAACACAAACTCCTATTCGGGTGCAGGTGTGACATTAATTGACATTCTCGGTAATTCGAATGGTACTTTAAATGGAACGATTGACTATACTTCTGGAAACCCATCCTTAGGTATCCCAAATTATCTTTTGGTTGAAGGTGGAACGACAGAATATATTGTAACTAACAATAATTTAAATCCATATTTAAATCCTGCAAACACAGGAACTAATATTTCTTATTTTTTATGGGTTTACCCCACGGGTAATGGTATAATTCTAAATGAACAAGGAACCACCACACCAGCAGCCTCTTGGCACGACACACAAATAGAGATTGTTAGTGGACAATTGAAATTTAGGTTGTGGCAACTCTCATCCCCATACATAACCTCGAGCACTTCTCTAACACTCAATACTTGGAATTATGTCGGTTTAACTTATAGTGGAACTACTCTGATTGCATATTTAAATGGTGAAAATGTGGGAAGCGTAACAGGATTCTCACGACTGACCCCCTACAACGATGGGGGAGCTATGGGTTTGTACTATTCTCTGGGTGCAACAGATACTGTGACTAACATGGGTGATGGTAATGGTGCCACATTTAGATTTGGGGCATTCCATCTTTACAATAAAGGACTAACTGCGAGTGAAGTTTTGCAAAATTACAATACAACGAAAATTAATTATTTCCCCCCTGTTAGCCCTACCCCAACAACCACACAAACTCCTACTCCAACAAATACACAGACACCTACAAATACACCCACCCCATCATCAACACCATCCCCAACTATTGAATCATTTACATCTGTGGGTACAACCTCTTGGACAGCGCCTGCAGGAGTAACATCTGTAGAATACCTCGTAGTTGGTGGTGGAGGTGGAGGTGGTAATGGATATGACTCAGGTGGAGGTGGAGGTGCCGGGGGTGGTATGGTTCTTACCGGTACTTTGAGTGTATCACCAGGAAATTCTTATACTGTAACAGTCGGAGGTGGTGGTACTGGTGGTGCTGACACAAGAGCCAATAATCCAGGAACTGATGGTAGTAGTTCTATATTTGATAGTATTACCGCCACTGGTGGACAAGGAGGTTATGGAAGTAGAACCGCACCTGGTGGTGCCGGTGTGGGTGGTGCAGCACAAAACTCTAACATTACATCAGGTAGAGCGGGTAATGGTGGGGCTGGAGGAAATGCCGGAGGTGGTGGCGGTGGTGCCGGAGGTAATGGTACAAATCGTATAAGTTCATCTTCTGCTGGTGTTGGAGGTGCTGGTATTTCTTCGTCCATAAGTGGTTCTGCAGTAACTTACGGTGGTGGTGGAAACGGTGGAACTGCCAATGTAAATAACAACAATGGTGCTACAGGTGCCGCAAACACAGGTAAAGGTGGTGGTGCAGGTAGTGCAACTGGCTCCAATTCAGGTGGTGGTGGAAACGGTGGTTCAGGTATTGTTGTCCTAAAATACTTCGCATAAACATATATTTATAAAATAAAAAAATGCCAAATTTACCCATATCCCAACTACCAAACTTATCAGGCGCAACGAATGAAACTCTATTAGCGGTTGTGTATAGTGGTGATGGTTCACCAATAACCTATCATATCACATTAGAAGACTTAATAAAATCAACACCGTTTGGTACAATGTATCAAAGTTGGATTCCTGATGTGACTGATACTTATTCTATTGGTGATAGTGGACATACTATTGCAGAAATTTTTGTTGGGTCAGGAACTGTTTTTATCGGTCCAAATGGTTCTTTGGGTATTGATGATAATGGTATTTTATTCTCACAAAATGGTTTTGCAACAAACTTTTTTGTTTTGGGTGCGGTAACCGAAAGTGGTGTAACGACCACTAGCGGAGTTACATTTACGGTTGCGGGTGATGAGGTTATCATGGAACCCGTATCAGGGCAAACTTATAATCTAAATCTACAACTAATACCCACAGGAGGTACCATTGGTGATGTGTTTACTCAAACAGGAAGTACAAATTATGAGTGGGGTTGGGTTGCCCCTTCTGTGGCACCTTATCCTGTTGTATATGGTTTATTTTCTCAAACAGGTGTAAGTCAAACAATAACGGGTACCACTGAACAATCCATGATTAATGGTGGCGTTGGTACTTTGACTGTTGGCGCCAATCAATTTAGTGTGGGTGATTCTTTTAATGCTCAATTTGGTGGTGTAATAACTAATGGTAACAACCATACAGTCAGAATTCGTGTAAAAAGTGGTAGTGTTGTTCTTGCGGATTCAGGAAATGTTACAATTCAAACAAATACTAATGATGTTTTTAGTATGACTTTGAATTTTGCAATAAGAAATATTGGTTCGACAACTACAGCATCTATTTACACATTAGGTACATTTCAAACCGCTAAAGTTTCAACCTCAGGATTATCAGGATTTGGTTTTAATGGTTTGAACAATTCAACTTTTGACACTACAATTTCTAATACATTGGATGTTACTGCGGAGTTTGGAACAGACGGTGATTCACTATCAGTTGAATTTTTTAGACTTATAAAAAGTTATTAATTATGAATGATTATGGTGTAATTTTAACAAGTGAAAACTTTTCAGGTAAAACTGCGTTGATTACATTTGTTGAGGAAGGAAGTGAATTGGTAACAAATTTAGGTTATCAAGAAATTCCTTACACATATTTTCCTGATGATGGTACCCCACAAGGTACGTACTACTTATTTCTTTCGGGCACAGGAGAAACTTGTATTGTTAGAGTAACACAACCAAATCCAAGTCCCACACCAACAGCGTCCATAACCCCTTCTATAACCCCAACCACAACCATTACTCCAACAATAACACAAACACCTACATTAACACCCACCCCAACCCCATCCTCGATATAAAGAATTTATTTTTTGATATTTATAAACATGGAATTTTTTATTAGAAAGAACGCAACCCTCCCTATATTGAAGATGCAAGTCGTTCAAGATGGACGTAATGATTATAATTCATTCATGGAGTCGTTGGTAAATGCAAATATCAGATTTTCAATGAAAACTGAAGACACTGGTATTTTGAAGATTGCATCAAAACAAGCCTTTATAGTCGAAAAAATTCAGGTTAATCCCGACGCACCAACAGAGTATTACATATATTACAAGTGGACAGGAAATGACACAAAGAAAACAGGAAGGTATATCGGTGAATTTTCTATAACAAATGAAGATGGTGAACTAATTGCACCCATCAGAGAAGCACTGTATATCAACATCACAGATTCATTTGTAACAGGAGGTGCGGGTTCAAGTTCTAACCCATCGGGTGGATGTTGTTAATTTGACAAATCACTAACAGTTTTTTATAATTATATTTACTAAAGAAGGGTAATCTCATCGTAGGTGAGAGTATAATATCCCACAAAAAAATATAATTATGGTATCACAAGAAGAAATCGAACAATTTCTGTTAGGAGAAGATCCTGAACCCTACATCGTTGCTTTAGAGTACGACTACGCCACCGACAAAATCTTCAAAATTATCCAACACCCTGAACAAGGTAAAATTGTCAAAATCGACAGTTTTATACCCTTTGCTTGGGTAGGTGACTTACACAACAAGAATTTCTACCAAGGTTCGAAAGAACTTCAGAAGAAAGCAATGAGTGATCATGGTATCGTAATTGACAAATTACAAACTATGGGGGACCCTCGTTTGGAACTTGGGCTCAGATTTTTAGTCAAAACCACAAAAACATATCAAAACCTCATAAATTTTTTCAGGAACGGAGGTTTAGATCCGTGGAACCGAGACAACTCTGATTATATATCTGTTTTACCTCCCGTCGAGCAATACTTGGTTCAAAAACAAAAAAGATTGTTCAAGGGTTTTGAAGAATATGAAGAAGTTCATCGTCTTGTGTTTGACATCGAGACAACAGGACTTGATGCAAAAAAAGATTCTATATTTTTAATTGGAATCAAGGATAATCGTGATTACCTGAAGATTTTATCTGCCCAAAATGCCGAAGAAGAAAAACAAATCATAATTGAGTTTTTTAAAATTATAGATGAAATACGCCCCACACTAATAGGTGGTTATAACTCAGCATTTTTCGATTTTCCATTTATCATTACAAGAGCTCAAATTCTTGGTGTTGACTTGAAGAAAGTTGCTAAAACACTCAATCCATCTCAGAGTATCAAACAAAAAGAAGGTATATTAAAGTTGGCAAACGAGATGGAACCCTACACACAAACACAAATGTGGGGTTACAATGTTATAGATATTGCACATGCGGTTCGTCGTGCACAGGCCATTAATTCAGACATCAAAAGCTGGGGATTGAAATATATCACACAGTTCATCGGAGCAGAAAAACCAAATCGTGTGTATGTTCAGGGTGATAAAATTGGTAAAATTTACTTTGACAATAAAGAGTATTTTATTAACCCAGAAACGGGTAACTACAAAGAGGTGGGTGAAAAAGGCACAGAAAATCTTCTTGAAAGGTTCCCTGGAAAATATGAAATAATCAATGGTTCAAAGATTATCGAATCTTACCTTGATGATGACTTGTATGAAACTATGGTAGTTGATGGAGAGTTCAATCAAGCTAACTTTTTACTTGCTAAACTTGTACCAACTACTTATGAACGTCTATCGACGATGGGTACGGCTACTCTGTGGAAAATGATTATGCAGTCGTGGAGTTATAAACATGGTTTAGCGATTCCTGTGAAAAATCCAAAACGTAGTTTTACTGGTGGATTATCTCGATTGTTACAAGTTGGATATTCTCAAGACGTTTTGAAACTTGACTACTCATCTCTGTATCCTTCTATTCAGTTGGTTCACGATGTATTCCCGAAGTGTGATGTAACAGGTGCCATGAAAAGTATGTTGAAATATTTCCGTGATACCCGTATCAAATACAAAAAACTTTCGGAACAACATTCTAAAACCAACCCCAAGTTGTCCTCACAATATGGACGTAAACAATTACCGATTAAAATTTTTATCAACGCATTCTTCGGTTCACTATCGGCACCTCATGTTTTTCCTTGGGGTGATATGGATATGGGTGAGCAAATTACTTGTACAGGTAGACAATATCTTCGTCAAATGATTATGTGGTTTGGTAAACGAGGTTACGAACCATTGGTTATGGATACTGATGGTGTAAATTTTGCAGTACCCGAAGAAAGGTACACTTACAAGTATATTGGAAAAGGACTCAACGGACTCGTTGAGGAAGGAAAAGAATATGTTGGAACTGAGGCGGATGTGGCGGAATACAACGATATTTTTATGAGAGGTGAAATGGGTTTGGACACAGATGGACAGTGGCCAGCAACGATTAATGTTGCTCGTAAAAACTATGCATTGTTGACTGACAAAGGTAAAGTTAAACTAACAGGTAACACTATCAAATCTAAAAAGTTACAGACATACATGGCTGAGTTTTTGGATGTTGGACTTCGTATGTTATTGGATGGAAAAGGTTCTGAATTCTTAGACTATTATTACGATTATATTGAAATGTTATTCAATAAAAAAATTCCTCTGAGTAAAATTGCGAACAAGGCTCGGGTAAAACAATCTATCGAAGATTATAAAATCCATGTGACTAAAACCACCAAATCTGGTTCGATGATGTCAAGACAAGCACATATGGAACTTGTGTTGAAATCCAACACAAATGTGGGATTAGGTGACACCGTTTACTATGTAAACAACGGTACAAGAAAATCACATGGTGATGTTCAAAAAAAGGGAACTGAAATTATTTTGAATTGTTACATGATTGATGAAAAAGAAATTAATACCTACCCTGAAAAACTCGGTGAATATAATGTTCCGAGATATGTTGCAGCTTTTAATAAACGAATCGAACCATTGTTAGTAGTATTCAGTCCTGAAATACGTGAAAGTATTCTGATTGAGGATCCCAAGGATCGTCCAATATTCACAAAGTCTCAAGCTCAACTTGTACGTGGATTCCCACGAAGAGATGGTGATCAGGACACTTTACAAGAAGTTATGACATTGTCTGACGGTGAGATTGCATTTTGGAGGCACGTTGGAATTGATCCCTATTACATGTATTTAGAAGGAACAAAAGATTTGGTAGAAAACTTTTGGATAGAAAAAAATACTGATTTAATGTATGGAGATTACAAAGTGAATACGGTAATACCCAAAAATGAGTTATACGATGTTAACGAAAATGGTGATTATTTGATATACGTTTATTAAGAGTTTTTCAAACCGTCGGAGGACATAATATACCAATTTCCTCCGATGTGTCTTAACTCTACACAGGCACCACGGCTAGTCACGATTTCATCATATTCTTCGTCAATCAATCCTGAAGTTGTTTTGATTGTAACATTTGTAACAGCTTTGATTGTAATGTGATCAGTGGTGTTACTATCTAAAAAAACAGTACAATGATCGACATTTCTCACAACAATTGCACTTTCACCTTTTGTTGTATATTCTTTTTCATTGATGACTACCAAATCTGAGGTAACGATGGTTACCCCATTTATTATTTTTTGACTGGGTATTGTTCTAACGATTGCCATAAAAAATTATATAACGTCAAATGGGTTTGGTAAAGCACGATATTGTAACAACTTATTCAAACTTTCTGCCTGATTGGCTTTTACTTCCATCATTTTGTCAGGACGTAGTCTTTCGAGTCTCGCCATAAGTTCTTCCATGAGTTTTGATTTTTCGTCTTTGGCTTCTGTTAACAGAGAATCATACTCCATAGTCAATTCAGAATCAGGAGTTTTCAAGTTACCTTGGTATTTTCCTCTAACTCTACCCAAAGTTTCTTTTACATAAGCAATAAACCACTTTCTAACCCAAGCCTTAGCGGGTTGGTTGAGTTGAGTCCAACTCAAAACTTCTACAGGTATATCCGATGGTAGTCTAACTACATCAGGATTTTGTGCCAAACAATCTTCTCTGTCAAAAGTATCGTAGTACCAATACCAAACTCTACCCCCATGGAAAGATTGACTACCGAAGTCAAATCTACCACCAGGAACGTTCATCAAGTGAATTGCTTTTTTACCTTCAGGTAATGCTGTTACTCTGTAAGTTAAATCTGCACCTACGATACGTCTTTTGATATTGATATCTGACATTCTCAATAGTACGTCAAAGGCTGGTGTTATAAAGTAACTTCCCATAGACCCCATTTGTGAAAATCCTGCACCACCACCTAAACCAATTCCACCGAATCCACCAAATCCACCCATAAAGGGATCGAAGTAGGCGGCGTCCAATTCTGCACGTGAAAACCAAAGTAATTCATTAAGTTCTCTACCTGCGGGAATTTCATAAATTTGTGTATTAGCACTCAAATCGAAGTAATCTTTTTTCAACACATAATCACCACCCGCTTGTAATCCTACAATTTTAGAATATGCGTAGGTGTATTGTGTTTCCCAATCCAAACTTCTTGTTAAAAATGCTTTTGTGACTGATTGTTCATCCAAATCTAAACCATAAAGGGATGTCCATTGAGATTCAATCAACCAATCGTAAACATACTGACTGTAATCTTCTATAGATAATTCCAATAGAGAATCCATCATTTCATCCTCGATTTCAACACCTCTGAGTGGTGCACCGAGTAAATGACGAACTTTGGTATAAAGGTTAGTTCTTTCGGGTCCTACGATAATTGCCATGAACTTTTTTTAAATAAATATCAAATTATGACTTATTTATTCAACCAATTATCTTTTGGTATTACGTATTTCCCTTCAACGATATCAACATTTTCATTTTTGAAGATATATGTATCCCCTTTGGTACTAATAAAAACTAAATATTGAATAACCGAAGGGTTATATTTTTTTACTTGTCCAGTGTTAGATAATATGTAAGAATCTTCGTTTTCTTCCATGAATCCGAATGGTTTGATTTGAGCGTATTCTAACTTACCATCCTTATGTTTGATAACAGCATCTTTTCCTGCAAGTGCGTCTGTCGTTACTCCTAAACCACCCTCTTTAGTTACGTTGGCGTCGCTGAAAAACTGGTTCATTTTTAAAACCGCTTTTTCTTCTTGTTTGTCTCCGTACTGATCGTTTTTGGTTAAAGAGTTCATTATCTTTTGGAAAGTTTGAGAATTTGGTGAGAATATCCTGTCAGCAAATTGTTCCAAGAATATTGATAATCTGTTCATTTCTTGAACTTGTTTTTCTTGTGATTCACCTAAAAAACTCAAAGGAGTCTGTCCATATTTTTTTAATACAGCATTTACGTCGGTTACAAGAGTACAAAAGTTGGTGTAGTTGGTGTTTAATTTATTAATAACACTTCTACCCTTTTTTTCATAATCATACACACCTGAAAGAGTATTTGGTGCGTATTCGTTTTTCTCATACCAATAGTCCTTGTACACTCTTTCTAAAATGTTATCGATAGTCCTACGATAATTTTCTTTTATCAATGGGTTTTCGTTGAATAAATTTTTGTAATTTTTGATTTGTGTGTAATTGCACCCTTGTACTTGTGTGGCTTCAGAAATGATATCCTTTACTGTTTTTGTTTCTTGTAATTTTTTATCTGTTTTGAGTGAATATAAATCATTAACGAAATCCCAATTTACAACTCCCCAAAAGTTTTTGATGTAATCATCTTTTTTGTTTCTGTATTTTAGGTAGTATGCGTGTTCCCATAAATCTAATCCTAATAAGGGATACCCTCCGTTTTGAAAGGTGTTCATTAAAGGGTTGTCTTGGTTAGACGAAGTAACAATTCTTAGGTTACCTCTCTTACCTAAAATCAACCAAACCCATCCCGATCCGAATTTACTTTGAGATTCTTCTTCAAACTTCTTTTTGAAATTGTCAAAAGATTTAAAATCTTTTTTAATTGCGTTTAAAATATTACCACCCACTCTCTGAGGTCGAGGCGATAACATTTTCCAAAACAGAGCGTGGTTGAAGGCACCTCCTGCATTGTTTTTTATTAATTTTGGAAACTTTGAGATTGTTCTAACAATTTCTTCTAGTTCCATGTCTCCCCCATCTCTATTTTTTAATGCTTTGTTGAGTTTTTCCAAATATCCTTTGTAGTGTTTGTTGTAGTGGATATTCATAGTCTCGGCATCGATGAATCGTCTTAAGGCTGAATAGGAGTAGGGTAATTTCTCAATACCTATTTCTTTCATTTCAGATAATATTTGCTGTGGAATTTTAGACTCGTTAATATTTTCGTCTGATATATTCTCTTCGAGTTCAGAAATTCGTTCTTTTATTTTTTTTAGTGACATGAATTCTTTTATCTATAAATAATTTGTCACAGGAAAAAAGTTATCGTTTCCTAGCATTTATCATGTTTAGGATTTCTTCTACGATATCTCCCTTTCCTTCGTTATCACCCATCACGGTTTCGAATACGTTTTTCTTTGATTTCAAAATGTCATATATAATACCCTCAATTGTGTTTTCAAAAATAGGGTAATAGACTAAAACGTTATTTTTTTGTCCATATCGATATGCTCTATCTTCTGCTTGTGAGTGATCAGAAGGGACAAATGATAAGTCGTTCATAATAACACTTTCAGCCTCCGTCAAAGTGATACCGACACCCGCGGCTTTAATATTACCGACAAAAACTTTCACATTGTCATCTTCTTGGAACTTATCCACCGACATTTGTCTTTCTGGTTTGGACATTGAACCATCAAGTTTTACCGCGGTTTTTCCAAAATGTTCGGTGATTTGATTCAATGAGTCAGTGAAATTTGTGAAGATGATAACCTTCTTTCCTTGTTCAATAATATTTTCAGCTAACTCACATGTATTTTTGACTTTCGAGAATGCTAGCTCTTGTCTTACTTTCATAAGTTTTGAAAACTGAAGAGTCAAGGAATTCGATTCTTCTTGTTTTTCGAACCAATCGTAGTACTCACCCATGAGTTCTTCATATGTTGGGGACTTCAACCTGAGGTATACGGGTGTGATTATTTTTTCAGGTAAATCTAATATTTCTTGCTTGAGTCTACGAAGTACGTGTGTCTTGGTTCTATCTCGTAATTCTTCTAAGTTGGACGCTCCTGTCACATTCCATATTTTCTTTTTCCCAACTTTAAATTGGTATCCTTCACAATACCTTCTGACATATCCCATCCAATTGGCGGCAACTGGTGAGTCAACCAAGTCCAACAAGTTGAAGTAGTTTATAGGACGGGAAGTCATAGGAGTTCCTGTCAACAACCATAGTTTTCCAACTTTTTTTGCAATATCGTTAATCAGTTTTGTTCTTTGTGCTTGTTTGTTTTGAATATAGTGTGCTTCATCAACAACAATTAACTCAAACCCTGATTTAAGAATAATCGAATTGTCTTTGTTTTTTTCGTCATGAAAATTTTTGATGATATCATAATTCATAATTACAAAGTCCGCATCTTCCCATTTTTTACCCTCAATTATGGAAACACTTCTTGCCGAATAATTTTCAATCTCTCTCTGCCAATTAATTTTCAAAGATGCTGGACATATGATTAAGATTTTTTTTGCACCTGTTTCTAATGCTGCAATGATGGTGGATGTTGTTTTACCCAAACCCATATCATCGGCTAGAATATACTTGTCGTTACCAACTAATTTTTCTATTGCTTCTTTTTGGTGAGAAAGAGGGGGCCGATGAGAATATTTGGAATAGTCAATTTCTACTTGACGTTCCTTGTTTATAATAATGGCAGACTTAGGCATCCAAAAATCTGACATCGTATCCCCACTCAATATCTTACCATAAATGTGATAGGACTTTTCTTGTTCACACAATAACTTCTCAATATAAATTTCTTTGGGTTCTCGAGTTAAAAGTTTGTCCTCCATTATTTTTTTTGAAAAATACGGATCGAGTTGTACCCATTTCTTTGCCACCTTTGGTACTGTCTGGTGATGGTTCAATATATAATCGGCTTGTGCTCTTGTGAGTTTAAATCCCCGTTGGAATTCGGATTTCTTTTTTATAGACAATATATAGTTATTGAACCCTTCATAGGATTCAAGAATTCGCATCGCTTTAACTTCAGGGATGGATATAGATATTTCCGAATTTTCTTCCATTCACAATATTTTATAATATAATCAAAAACAAACTATTTATCAATATGAGTCAAAAAAAGGTACCAATTACACGTCTCACCAAATTTTTTGGACAAGAGGATTTCGCTTTAGACATTTCAATGGGTGAAGAATGGCTTCATGGTGATATGAATTTTACTTTGGTTCTGTATCGTGTTGATGCTCGAACAACCAAAACAGATGATGTTTATGGTGAGGTTGTTTCTGATGGAATTAAATTTTTCCCCCCTGTCGAATTCAAAGGGTATGTTAAGATTGATGCGCCATCGAATGAACGTGTTGGAAACTCTGGCGTTGAGTATGAGTTCCCTGGTAACCTTTCTGTTTCTGTTTACAAAAAACATTTAGAGGAACTTAACATAGATGTTTCTTATGGTGACTACATAGGTTATTATGAAAGTGAAAGTAGAGTTAGATATTATATGGTTGTTGACGATGGTCGTGTAACATCTGACAATAAACACACATATGGTGGTTACAAACCTTTTTATAGAACAATATTAGCCACTTATGTTCCTGAAAGCGAATTTAGAGGATTATAATGGCACTACCTAAGAAACTTGTTAAGAAGATTGATTTGATACCTGAAAAAACAGGTGTTGCTCGTAGGGAACAAATGCTTGATTACATCAAAGAGCATGGAACCTATCTACCCAAGAGTTTATTACATGCAGAATTGGATAGGGGTATGTTAGACTTTGTTAAAGAGGATTTGAAAACAGTGGTGGATGGTAAGATTATACCCACTATTGATATTATTATTACCTTACAAAACTGGAGTTTATTCACAGAAACTTGGAAATTCCAAGATTTAGATAAAAACGCAACACCCCCCTTTATTACAACAGTAAGACAACCTGAAGTAAAACCTGGTACTAATCCGTCTGTTAAGTATAACATTCCCGATAGAAGAGAATTTTTTTACGCTAAAGTCCCAACATGGGACGGTACCCGTAAAGGTTTGGATGTATACAAAATTCCACAGCCCGTCCCTGTTGATATTACATATAACGTCAAAATTATGTGTAAGAGGATGAGAGAGTTAAATCAATTCAACAAAATTGTTTTACAAAAGTTTTCATCACGTCAAGCTTATCGTGTAATTAATGGACACTATGTACCCATTATATTGAATAATGTTTCTGATGAGAGTGTTATGGAGATGGACAAACAAAAGTACTACTTACAAAACTATGAGTTTGTTATGTTAGGATTTTTAGTGGATGAAGAGGAATTCGAAGTTACTCCCGGTATCACACGTTCTTTCTTGATGATTGAATCTCAAAATAGAACTAAAGCTCGTCGTGCTAGAAAACTACCCGCATCTCCTAAAAACTTCCCCCTTTCATATTCGGTTTCTGCATCAGACACTGAAGTTAACGTGACGATGCCATACAGTGTTGATTTTGTAATTGATACCAACACCAACGTAGATAGTTATTCCGTTTATATCAATGGAGATTATGTTGGTGATGATTTACCCGTACTTCAATTATCACTTAATGATGTCTTAAAAATTGAAGTCACCAAAAAAACCGCAGGACAGAGTGCTTCTTTATCGGGTTCAGCCACCCTTCAGTAATCCTCTCCGTAGATATCTTTTTTGGGTTGACATCTTTCTTCAATCATAGTTTCTACAAACTTGTACATTTTCAACCCATTGTCATCACAATATTTTTTAAGTATCTTGTGATGCCTCTCCGATATTTTTAGATTCTTTATTTTCATTATTGATATCAAAAACAAGGTAGAAAAAAGGTAGACTTTTTTCCCACCAATAAATAAATATCCATTTCCCGTTAAGTTTTTTTGATATTATTTGGATATTTATGATAAAATAAATTTTTACATCAAAAAATAATAATGGCAACATCAAATAAAATTTTTGTATCCCCAGGTGTCTATACTTCTGAAAGAGATTTAAGTTTCGTAGCACAAAGTGTGGGGGTAACTACATTAGGTATTGTTGGTGAAACAATTACAGGTCCTGCTTTCGAACCAATATTCATTACGAATTTTGACGAATTCCAAGCTTACTTCGGTCCGACTTCTCCTGAAAAGTTTGTAAACACTCAAATCCCTAAGTATGAAGCGGCATACATTGCAAAGTCATATTTGCAACAGTCTAATCAACTTTTTGTAACTCGTGTATTAGGATTATCAGGATATGATGCAGGTCCATCTTGGACTATTTCTACTATCGCTAACATTAACTCAACCACAGTATTCCCTTCAGGAGGTACGGGTAGTTATGTGTGGACAGCGGCTTTCACAGGAACAAGTGCAACAACATCCTCAATTGAAATAACAAGTGGATTACCATCGGTTATCAGTGACATTTACACTATTCCTTACACTCAAAATACAGGTTCACAAACTACTTTGAGTGCAAACATGAACACTCAACTTTTTGCAATATTGAATAACAATTCTCTTCAGACAAGTTCAGTTTATGTTTATGGTGCGGTTCCACAAGCGGATTACAACAACATCAATTCGAGCTTTAACTTAACCAACGTATTCAATGTTCAAAGTATGGATTTCGGTGCCATTACGAAAAACTCCTACTTGAACGATGCTTGGTATTATGCGTTGTTTACTACAACACCTGTTGTAAATGGTTATTCAGGTTTCTCTTACTTTGCTTCGGTTTCTGCATTGAACTACAATTCGGGTAGTGATACCTTCTCAGGTACTGTATCAGGTATGGTATACAACTACTCGGGAACTTCTTGGACTGAATATGATAATATGGTTGTTGGTACCTTGAGATCGAGAGGTGTTAGTACTTATACTTCATCGAACGCGGGACCTCTTTATCAATTAACAGGTGAGACTCAATTAACTATTGATTACTCTGGTACATATTCTGCAATGACTGAAGATCCTTACGCAACATTTGCAATTTCAGGAAACACAATCGAGGGTGACACATTCAGTTTTGAAACGTCATTCAACGATGGAGCAACTAACTACATATCTAAGGTATTTGGAACAACAAACTTTGGAAAAGATAGAGAGGAGGTTCCGGTATTCTTGGAAGAAAGGTTCCAAAATCTATTAAATTGGTCTT
>Ga0099851_1000548_pt1 | contig 15698 bp, 4 predicted proteins | sample CB_VirMetaG_6_FD_78176 | JGI IMG/M metagenome (GOLD analysis project Ga0099851, IMG submission 78176) | Freshwater to marine saline gradient viral communities from Chesapeake Bay - CB_1508_2 Viral MetaG | ecosystem: Environmental > Aquatic > Marine > Coastal | place: USA: Chesapeake Bay... | reverse complement strand
TCCAACAACCTATAACAGAAGCTCCATCGAGTAATTATCCTGGCACATACGCTCAATCAACTACATTTAATTTAACAACAACACTTTCCATAACAAATGTTGGAACTGGATACGGTATAGCAAGTGATGTGCCAACTACTGGTGGTAGTGGTACAGGTATGTTAGTAGATATTAATGCTGTAGGTGGTGGTGGTGATATAACTGATTTAAGTATTGCTAACGCTGTAACAGGTTATCAAACAGGTGATACAATAACAATAACAGGTGGAAGTGGTACTGCGACAGCAGATTTAACAGTTAATAACACAACGATAACAACCACAGCACCATACACTTATACTATTACAGACGGAGATTTTACAGCTCAAATGCCAGTTGATAGTTATTTGAGAGGTTATCATGTAGATTATACTAAGATTATAAGTTCAACTTTTACAGGTGGTAATACTGTAATTATAACAGAAGAGCAAATAGCAGATATATACGAATATACCGGTGGTTATATAGGTATAGTTCCACAAGAACCAAAACAATCTTATGTTATAAATCCTGAGGGTTGGTATAGCTATAGAGTAGTAGTACAACAAACAGAGCAGGATTACTATAATGTATTTTTACCTGGTCTTACAAATGGATTTCCATACAATACAGCTTATTTATCTGTTACAAATGGTGGGTTTGGTTATTCTTTAGCTACTGATGTTGGTACAAATACAATAGCTGGTACAGGTTCTGGTATGACTGTTGATATATTAGAGGTTGATATAAATGGTAGAATAGTAAAATTAAAAATTAATCAACCAGGTAGTCTTTATGTGTCCGGTACTAGTCGTATTGAAGTTTTTGACCCATCTACCGGGGCTCCACCCGCAAGTCCTTGTACAGCATTAATAAAAGACGTGCCAAATACATCAGCCGCTCAACAAAACAAATTAGCCACAACACCATTAATATCTGACAATATAAATAAAGTACCAAGAGATTTATCTGAAGTTGGTCCTGATCAAAAGCAATATAGATCTAGTAGTGTTAAATTATATTTACGTGTAAATAATACACCTGTACAACCAGCTGTTTTAGGTGATAACGTTTTGTTTTTCCCTGGTAGAATAGATCACTATGCAGCACAAATCGGCGCGGAACAAGATTTACTAGACGCTACTAATGCTGGGTTTGTAACGTCTATACCATTTTTAGGTTATTACGGAGGTGATGGTAATCCACTAATTGCTGTTATAGATACTGACAACCAAGGTGTTGGTGTTACATATCAAGCTTGGGATGCTGGTCAAGTTGCTAGTCCGCCATATGATATATTACCAAGACTTGCAGTATATGAAACGGAACCAGTAGAATCATTATTAGATATTTATTGGGAAACTAGTACAACAGGTTTAATATCTGATTTAAATGAATTAATATCTACAACATTTACCGGTGTTATTTCTTTATCACCAGTATCTGTTGATTTTAGAGAAGATGTATATTACACCGCATCCCCTACAGCTATAACTTCAAAGTTTACTGCTTTAGATGCGACTGGTGGTAATGCTAGTGGTGTTATTGCTAAGATATCACAAGTGGTAGATACGAACGGTACGGGTACAACGATACAAACAGATTTAACACCGTTAGCAGATAGAACTTTTACATTAAATCAAACACCAGGTCCTCCTTTTGACGAGTTTGAAATAATTTGTAATAAAGATTTTACATATATAAGCACAAGTGGTGGACCTACTGGTGTAGATATTTACGTAATTACTATAGAAACTACACTAGGTGGTAATACAACTTACCATGATATAACTGTTGATTTAACAAATCTTCCGCCAGCTGCTCCAGTAGCTACAGCTCCAGTAAATGCTTCTGGTTATATTGAAGTTTTTGATTTTGACACATTTGTTACAGATGTAACGTCACTTACCAATGGATCAAACCCTTCGTCTACTAGAATAGATGGTTTATTGTTTGACATAATAAATGAACAAAAAATTTCAGGAGGATCTCCAACAAGTACAAATATATTTACAGTAGATCCAGTTGTTTTAGGAGGTAGTGGGTTTGGTGAATCAGCTGTAAATGTAGACGCTACACAAACAACAGCTGGTGAAATATATCAAATGGAATTACGGTCTAGAGATGCTAGTAGTGGCTTTGGTTCTTTAACAGCTACAACTACTATAACCGTAGAAATAAAAACTGGTCCTATATTAAGAGCAAGTAGTGGTTGTGTTGATGATTTAGATAGCGGCTGGTCATGCCCAACTCCTAGCAGAGTGTATGTACCAAAGGGAGGTTTTCAACAGACTAATGGCATGTGTAATAATCCTTCTACTGGTTTTCCAATACCTGGTGATTTTACTTGTGAAAAAAGTTTTAATAGTGGATTAAATGTATCTTCATTAGATTCATCATGGACTGTATCAAATATAAACAATATTTTAACTGATCTTTCAGCTTTTGGTGGTATACAGAGTAACGCGTTTGTTTTTGCAATGGAAGTTGTAACTCCAAATCCAGCCTGGATTCTTAATGATGGTAATGAATATCAATTTGAACCTTTAGCTAATAGGCCAGCAGGTAGAGATGATGAAATATTACATGTGTTTAGAAACGGTGGTTCATGTGCAACTGGTAGTCCAATTAGTATTGCAACTGACTGGAATCCTAGTACATTAACAGGTGATCCTAAACTTGCTTATGGTACATTTAGTTTATCAGGTGGGTCAACATCTAAAGTTATAAACCATGGTATAGAAAACATATATAGAGAATCATGGAAAAATTGTTCAGATGATGATACTATAATTGGAACTTGCACTGGTAGTTCAGGACAAAGATTTATTGGTACTATATATATAAGAATAAAAATAAAAGCATACGATCCTACAGGTGTTGTATTTGGAAGCACCACAAGCCCTGGATCTGGCACGGGTTGGACATATTATGACAATAATCAAGTTATTTGTGAACGCGTTTTAAGTTGGGTTGTAAGCGACATGGAACCATATTGGACAGGAATAACCTGTGAAGTTGGCTTAAATGATCCAAGAGTAGCTAAAACATTTACGTGTAGCACTGGAACTCCATCATACCCTGGTTGTAATAGTTCTGGTAGCGTTGGAAGTTTTACAATATGTTGTCCATAATGTTAATATCAAGAAAAATAAGTGATTATAAATTATGCCTGCAAGTTTAGAAGTAACATATTATAACTCTTACTGGGGTAAGAAGTTACCTGGTTTAGCCACTCAAAATTACACTGCTGCAGCCCCTGTATGGAGCAGTGCTTATGTCCCTGTGTCAGGTGGTGTTAATAGACCACAAATAAAGGAGTATGCTCCTGGTGGACCATATCCGTGGGAAAACCAATGGTATATTGAAGAGGCTAGAATTAAAGGTGGTTATAATAACACATCAACAGATTTAGGTGTTAATGCTCACTTAGTAGAAGAAGAACCTCAACTACAAAGAAGAGGCAATGCTATGATATACTCTGGTATATTTAATTCTAGAACAGGTATAAATCAAACAAATGTATTTTCAGTTGCTGACAACATAACAAAAGCTGTAGATCCAAGATATGGTAGTATACAAAAATTATACGCTGAAGATACAAGACTTATTATATTTCAAGAAGAAAAAGTAAGTAGTGCACTTATAGATAAAGACGCTATATACACAGCTGAAGGAGGTAATGTAACTACGCTGGCAAACGTAGTTATAGGTAGTATTGTACCGTATGCAGGTGAATATGGTATAAGCACAAACCCTGAAAGTTTTGCTGTATACGGTTATAGAAAATACTTTGCAGATAAAAATAAAAATGCAATACTAAGATTATCTGCTGATGGTATAACAGAAATCTCTAGCTATGGTATGAAAGACTGGTTTAGAGATAACTTAGCTGAAATAGGTCCACAAGGTAAAATAGTTGGTGGTTGGGATATACACAACAAACAATACACAATTAGTTTACAAAATAATTCAACTAACTACAATAACACATTGATATTTGATGAGGCTGTATTAGGTTGGACTGCGTTTATGCCTTGGGGCCTTGGAGCTGTAGGTACAAACAATGATTATGTTTCTACAATATCTAGTTTAAGAAATATATTTTACACTACAAGACAAAATAGTTTTTATCAACACTACAGCAGTATTACACCTTATAATAATTTCTATGGTCAGCAAGGTGAAGGCAGCATAGAGTTTGTGTTTAACGGCGATCCATCTATTGTTAAAAACTTTAGAACAGTTAATTACGAAGGTAGTAATAACTGGAAAATGGAATTTTTAAGAACTGAATATGAGCAAACAAAAGAAATTGCTAGCTACATAAATGGATCTTACCCAATACCAGGTGTTCAAACACCTCAACAATTAGGTTTCTGGGAAAAAGAAGGTAAGTACTTTGCGAATGTTATTGGTGATGGTGTAAACAGTGGTGCTGCTGACGCATACAAAGGTAGAGTTATTATTGATGATTCAGAAGGTCAAAGCGCTAAAAGTGGTGTTAAAGGATTTACGGCAAATGTAAAATTTGTTGCTGACAATACACAAGTTGCAGAATTATTTGCGGTGAGTAGTGTCTTCAACGTATCAAGTTATTAAATTATATGGAATTAAAGGTTAGGCAACTAGCTGAATCCGATTGGGATACACTAGTTAGTTGGTGGGATTCGTGGCCTGAATGGCAAGCACCACCTAAAGGTTTTTTACCAGATAATGGTACAAGCGGCTTAATGGTGTACAAAAATAATACACCTATTGTAGCAGGTTTTTTATACTTTACAAATTCAGATGGCGTACTATTTGAGTGGGTCATATCTAATCCAGAGTATAAAGAAAAAGATAGAAAACAAGCAATAGAGATGCTGATTGCAACAGCAGAAGAAACATGTAGACTTGCAGGTAAAAAGCACATGTTTAGTATTGGAAGAAATAAAAGTTTAATAAAGATACACGAAAGTTTAGGGTGGACAGTTGATAAAAGTCCATCACATGAATTAATAAAAAATATATAACTATGGCAGCAGTAGCAGCAATCGCGGCAGGAGTTGGCGCAGCTTCATCGATAGTAGGTGGGGTAGTTCAAGCTGGAGCAGCTAAAAAAGCAGCTCGCGCAGCAGGCAGGGAAAAGGCAGCTGCAGCAGCTAGAGTAGCTGATTTAAAACGTAGACGACAAGCTGTAATAAATCCTTATTCAGGAGTTTCATCATTAGCGGATATGGCGCAAGACTTAACTAGTCAAATGAAAAATCCTTACGCTAGTTTAGGTGTAGCAACTCAAGCAGCTGAAATGCAAGCTGAAGAATCTGATATAGCTTTAGCTAACGCGTTAGATGCAATGAGAGCTACAGGTGCTGGAGCTGGTGGCGCAACCGCTCTTGCTCAAGCAGCTTTAAGAGCTAAGAAAGGTATATCAGCTAATATAGAACAGCAAGAAGCAGCTAATGAAAAACTTAGAGCACAAGGTGAACAACAACTACAAGAAGCTAAAATATCTGAACAGCAAAGATTACAAGGTATAGCAATCAGTGAAGGTAACAAAGTTCAGCAAGCTGAAGCACAAGGAAAAATATTCCAGTTCCAAGCTAAAGAAGATAGACAAAACGCGGATATTGAATATGAAATATCTAAAGAAATGGGTGCTGCTCAAAGAGAAGCTCAAGCAAATCAAGCTAGAAGCGATGCTATCGGTGGAATATTTGCGGGTGTTGGTAATATAGCCGGATCAGTTATTGGTGCTGCAGGTGCTAATCCAGATGCTTTCAAAAGCGAATAAAAAACAAATATTATGGGATATAAAATACCTCGACCTGATTTTACTCTACCTCCGTCTAATTTTAATGTGGCATTTGAAGCTTCCAAGGGAGTTGCTCGTGGTATTCAGCAATACGCACAGTACCGTAGAGAAAGCCAAGAGAAAGCTGAAAAATTAGCTCAAGCGGAATTAGAGTTTAAAAACAACATAATGATCAATCAAGCTAAAACGCTTGGTACGTGGACTGAAACTGCTAAAAAAAAGCTTGGTGCTGAAAGTGAAATGTTTAAACAATTTCAAGGCATTGTAAAAGATAAAGCTAAAAACGCCATGGCAGCTAGTGTTGCTATGCGGTTTGATAAAAACCTAAGTGATGAACAACGAGCAGAATACGCTCAAGTAGTAGCAGACTTTGATACATATACAGCATCTAGCATGGAACAACTGGGTGGGATTATAGCTGACTACGAGGCGTACATGGATCCATCAAATATGAAAAATCAAGTTGTTGTAGGTAACCCTTTAAACGGCGAAAGGTTTTTTAATGAAGTAATGTTAAGTAATTTAGGTGGAAATGGACCAGCTCAATTTGGACTAGGTGTTGAAAACTTTAATAGAACCGTTGAAGCTGAAGGTACAAATAATATCATTAAGTCAAGAGTTACTATACCTGTAAACCACCCTTTAATAGCAAAACACAAAGAATACATAGAGGCTGGTATTGCTGAAGGAGGTAAATACAATTTTGGCAACATTAAAGTTGAAGATGGCATGTATGTTTTTAGTAGCACTATTAATGCTGGTGCTTATGCTAGTAAAAATGGATTTGATTTTGTTGTTGACGTTCAACCAATGATGGACGGTAGTAAAGTCATGAGAGATGTTGGCTTTTTAAATAAAGATAATGGTGTTATAGATAGCAATATGTACCAAACTCCTTACATTGTACAAGAAAAATTAAAAACTTCTGATGGAAAAGACACTGGTAAAATAGAAATAAAGACTCAAGAAATTATTAATATAAGTAATCTTACAAGTAATGGTACTTATCAAGATGAATTAGACTCAGAGTATGCAGCTATTTTTGATTCTGGTCAAAGTATAAGTCAACAAGCGGCATATCTTGAAAGAAACTTAGGTATAGTAACTTTACCTGTAGATTATAAAGAAAAGTATGGAAGTATAGAAAAATTTTTAGCCAAAAGCACGGAAGCAGAAAAACGAAATTTCTTTAAACTCCATGTCCAAAATGAAATATTAGAAAAAAGTTTTCATCAAACTGATAGAAAAGAATACGCTGATCGTAAAACTACTATACAACCAGCCACTGGTAAATTGTTAGAGTTTTTAAATAATAACAATTATGTAAATGAGTATGGAGACAAGTATGAAGAAGGTCAAAATGTTTATATGATTGAGACGTTAAAATTAGAAAATGAACCAAAGGAATCAACTAGCACTTCTACTAGTATTCAGGAAAGGTTTAATAAGTGGTATAATAACCCCACTAGCATTAGTCAAATATCTTTACCAAATAGCGATAGGCAAGTTACTTACGACAAGGATACTGGAAAATGGACAATTTCATTTAGAGGAACACCACAACCTGGTCAAGAGATAAAGGAACCAATAATAATAGACAATGAGTCTGATATTAAAAGATATTTGAAAGCTTTTACTAGTTACTAAACAATTTAATTTACATGGAAGAAATACTTATTTGGGACGGTAATGAATACACGTTTCTAGAAATAGTACAGGCGGCTCAAGAAGAAGGTGTTACTACTGATGAATTTATTGAGCAGTATGGTATAACGCCTAAAGTAGACTTAGAAGTAGAAGTTGATGATCCTTCTTTTCAGACAGGTGTTGCAACACAGGATGCGAGTGCAACACCGACACCTACAGCATCCGATTTGGAATCGAGATTAAAGGTAATTTCTACGGAATTAAATACGCATATGCCAATCCCAAAAAAAAGGCGATTGAGAAATGAACAATTGAGATTGCAAAAAGATCTACGCAACTTATACGATAGATCTGATATAGATTTCAATCAACCAAGAACAGTAATAAATAAACCAGAAGACGTTGTTTTAAAAGCCTTAAACAAAGAATATAGATGGTTAGAAGGTAATGTTAATAAAGGTGACGGAAATAAAATATATTTAAATCTACCTGAAGAAGTTGTAGAATTAGACTTAAAACCTTTTACTAAAAAAGGAGAAGATGAAGCTTTAACTGTATTAAATAGAATTAAGCAAATAAACAACAGTCTTACAGCAGATGAAGTAGATGCCTTGAATATGAGAGGAACTTTGCTAAAGTTTAAACAAAACAGAGATATTGATGCTCTGTCTAAACTCATGGAAGGCACTGGAATACAAATACGTGAAAACAACCAAGGCTTTACAACTATTACTTCAACCGGTATAGCTGAAAGAGGAGCGCCAGTTAAGGTACCAATTATAACTTATGACGTTTTAAAAGATGGTGAAATTGTAGCAGAAAGCGTAGAAAATATTGACGAAGTTTTTAATGCTGTTGATGATTTTGTAAGTGATGATGTTATAAATAAAATAACAGCAAACACCTATGAATTTAAAAAATACTATACTCTTGAAGTAAAAGAAGAATTAAAAAAAGAGGAAGAGGTTATAAGTGAAGATCCTGATTTACCTTTAAGATATTACGAGCAAAGATTTGCTAATGACTTTATAAACACCGTAATGTCAAGGGTTGATTTCACAACTGAAGCTGAAAAAGAAGATTTTAAAAATAGATTAGAGCAATATTTTGTAGACAAAAAAAATACAGCGGAAGAAGATTCATATGAGCTTCAGTATAATTTTAAGTTTGATAAGTATATAAAAATACCCAAAAAAAATAAAAACAAAAATAAGTTAGCTAAGTATGAAGACTTATCAGATTTACCTGAAGATATAGGTAAAACTATATTTGGTCTAGTACAGTCTGGAGATTTAAATATTGAAGACATAGTTAGAAATGGTAAAGCCGAACAAATAATAACAGAAGTTAATTTAGCTAAACCAACTATTGTAGAGCAAGTTATAAAAGATAGTGGTAATCAAAACCTTTTACAAATGGGTGAACGTTTTATACGTGAAGACGAAGCTCGTTTTAATGAGGAAATGACAAGACGCGTAGATATAACACAAAAATTCTACGATGAATCTGCAGCTACATTTATAGCTAGAACAAAGGAGATAATGTCTGAAACTCCTGAAGGTACAAAATTATCTACAGAAGTTATTGGTGGTATACCTACCTTAAAACTTACTAATGATAATAAAAATCTTACAAAACAAGAGCTTGATTTAATACGATCTGCAAGAGAAAAACTTATGGACGTTCAGTACGTTGTATCAACATTACAACAAGATTACAACTTAACACTTGATAACATAGATCAAGATATACAAACATTCTACGCGCAGGGTAGAGGTATAGACGAAGATTTATTTATGGGTGCTAGAAAAGAATATGGATTAGGTAAATTATTTGCTAAAGACGTTAATGATTCATTTGCTAGTTTACTTTTAACTATACCAACATTGTTTAATTCTGATTGGGCTGTAACTGAACAAAAGTTTTTAGATGACAAAAATGAATACTACGAAACCATGGGTAGTTATACCGATGGTGATTTTCTTAGATATGCTACTAGAACATTTGGTCAACAGTCTGCTAATCTAACTTTAGCTATTGTTGGCGCAGCTGTGTTAGGACCCGCTGGTTTAGGGCTTACGCCTGGTATGACTCAAACTGCTATAGCAACAAGCTTTGGATTGAGTAGTGGTACTCAAACATTTAGAAATTTAAAAAACCAAACGTACTTAGTAGATAAAGCTAAGCAAGATGGCGAGATAGCAAAAAAGGCTTTTGAAAATGGTCAATTAACGTCTTCACAGTACACAACTATAATGCAAGATGTTAATAAAACTATTGCTATGGGTGACTTAACAAGCCTTCAAATAGTTGGTGCTTCTTTTTCTGATGCATTAATTGAAGGTGGTATTACTAGATTTATTGGTACAGCGCCTAACGCATTAAAGTTTGTTAAAGATTTTAAAGGTGCGCCAGCTATACTAGATATAGCAAAACAAGCTGTTAAAGGTAAACCAGCTAATCTTTGGAATTTTATAGGTAAACCATTGACAACTAGAACATTAGGTGAAGTTGTTGAAGAAACATCTATATACACATTGTCAGAGTATATAACTCAAGCTGGTATATTAGATAGAGAAGCAGACTTAAGTCAATTTGACGATACCGCTATGGCTGCTATTATTATATCAGGACCTACAAATGTATCTGGTGTTTCTTACTCTGGTATAATGAAATATGGTTTAACTCAAGATTATAAGAAAGAAATAAACAGTCTTAGAACAATCAATCAAAATATAAGTCAAGCTATACAAAGCGCAAATACTGAAAACGCCAAAAAGTATTTACTTTTTAGCATGACAGAAAATCTAAAAAAGCAGGGTCTAGAAACAGATATGCTATCAGTTGACATATTAAATACTGGCGCTGAAAATGTTAAAAGACTTATAGCTACTGAGATTGCTAAAAGTGATTTTCTTTCAAGCATAGGTATTTCACCTGATTTAAGTGATGCAAAAAAAGCTGAGATTATAAATGCTTATAAAGAAACCTTAACAAAAGAGCAACTTAAAAGTTTTGATAATCAATTAAACGCTTTTGATGTTACAATAAAAAATATTAAAGACGGTATTGGTAAAGATGGTAGCTATGACACTGCTAAAAAAGCTTTAGGTAATATATATGAAAACTATAATGCTGAGCTAGATTTGGCGGGTGATACATCTAAAGGTAAAGAAAGAATAGCTAAAATCATACAAAGATTTAGAGAAGACACTGTTAAAGCTAATACAGAAAAAGCAAAGAATAATCCTGAAGTTGTTAATTACGTAGAAAACCAATTAACAGAAAGTGGTACACCATTAAACCGAGTACAAAATGAAGCGTTATATGCGGCGATAGGAGCTGAGTTGGCTTTAGACTCTGGTAGAGCTTTTGCTAATAAAATACTTATTAACACATCGGTAGAAAGTATATTAGGAAAAGGCACTAAGCTAAAGATTGCTGAGTGGAAAAACGTAAAACAACTTAAAGAAATATTAAGTAAAGAAGATTTAAATCCTGAAGAAGAGCGAGAAGCTTTTAGTAAATTAAAAGACAATAAAACATTTGGTCTTATTGTAGGTAATAAGCTTATAACTCAAAATGCAAAACAAGCAGAAGAAAGTCTAGCAAATGGTGAGATACAAGCGGGGACAGTTTTATTACATGAAATTAATCACGGTATTAATGATGGTAGAATAACAACAAAAGCTGGTAAAATAAATTACGCTACAAACTTATTTCAAGCTGCTAGTCAAAGCGAAAACATAGGACTTAGAGCTATACATGACAACACAGTTAAACTTTTAAATAAACTATTTCCAGATGAGAACATGGAAAATAGTGAAAGATATAGAGATGAATATACTACGGTATTACAAGAGCAAGCGTTTGCATATGAAGATAGATTACAGTTAGAAAAAGATGACAACGCTCTTGTTAGAGCTTTTAATGATTTAACTACAAACGCTAATGCACTTAACACGCCTAAAAAAGCTTTAAACTATATGCTAGCTAACAATGCTGGTTTTAGAAAGGGTAAGTTAAGTAGAAAGTCACAACAAGCTATTAACCAAAGAAAAGGTGGTGAAGTTAAATTTTCAGAGAAAAATATAAATGATCTCGCTGTAAAGTATAAAGCCGGTGAACTAGATGCTGATCAGACTATGAGTTTCTTTGATCAATATAGAAATACAGCTCTTGCTGCAATGGGCTTTGATACACGTAAAGGTGATATACCAACTGACAAAGCTTTAGGTTTTGCAACAGACGCTTTTGGTAGGGTAACTAGAACTTATAAGCCAGAAGATGGATCATTTACTAACTGGATATATAGCACTATAGGTAGAGAAGGTAGAGCTAAAATAGGTGAAGAAATAGAACGCAAGAAGGTTACGTCGCGTATTAGTGAGGTTCAAGAGCAAACAAGACTTAAAGCAGAAGAAACCGCAGAAGCTGGTATTGAATTAGAGGAAAGAGCTGCGCGTGAAGCTGAAACTGAAACTAGATTAATTGATCCCCGTAAACTACCTTTAGTGGCACCTAAAATGCGTGAAATAGAAGCTGTAGTTGATGTACAACCTAGTAAAATAACAACAGCTACATTTAAAAACATAGGCGATGATTTTGCAACTAAAATAGCGTCTATTATTTATGAAGTAGATGAGGGTAAATTAGGTAAAGACTCTAAAAATTTAACATATGCAGATCAAATAGTTGATCCAAAAACTGGTGAAAAAGCAGCTAGAGGTATAGTACAAAAGTCGCAGTTAGGACAATTGCAACAAGACTTTAAAACTGTAGATGCAACTCGTAAAGCTGTAAAATTATTACCACCATTTAATATAGTAACACCTACAGCTATTATATCTGAAGTAGAAGGTAATCTACAAGGTGAATCAATACCAGTTAGTAGAAATTTAACAGGTACATCTTTAGGTATATCTAACAAAGTATTAGATTTTTTCTATGAAGATTACATCGATCCAAGAGCTTTAAGTAAAGATCCAGAAGTTAGAAAAAGAGCTATAACAAATAAATCAGGTAGAAGTAGAGGTCTTACTACTCAAACACCTGTTAAAAAATTAAAACCTGAGTTTGTAGGTACATTGTCTACTGAAACAATTAAACGTATACAAAACGAGTTTGCAGAAATAAATAGAGATTTTAGTGAAATAAAAGATTCAAAAGCTAGATTAAAAGCGATAAGAGACGTAGGCCAAAGATTAAAAGGTTATGCTAATCTTGTGGGTAGTATTGTAGGTAATACTGTAGTTGATAAAAAAATAGACAAGATCGATATTAGAACAGCCAAGTCAAAACGTCAAATTAAAGCTGATGTAAGAGGTGGTAGATCAAAAGTACAGTTTAGTGAAAGATTAGCAAAAGAAATGCAAGAAGTTGCTGAAAGAGCTAGAATTTTAGAAAGTCCTGTTTACCGATCAACAATAAAAGAATTAAACGCTAGAGGTTTTGTTACTATAGCTGATATTAAAAATTCTTTAGGTTTACCAGTTAAAGAAGCAGATAAAACAAAAAATATAAAAAAATCTGGCTTCAGAGTTTTAGCTGGAGAATTAGATTTAATAGGTGGTATATTAAATGAGTTTATAAAAGATAATCCTAAATACTACGCAACAATAAAATCAGCTTTAACAGGATCATTAAGTAGATCTCTTTTTGGCGCTACAGGAACTTTTTATTCTAGAATAAATGCTCCAAAGCAAAGAACATTTCCTTTATCGCGACAATTATATAAAGTGAATGAAAGACTATCTAAAAATTTCGTTAAACTTACTGAAGATCAAAACTTTATAGAAGATCAATACGCTAAGCTAGAATACTTTAAAAATTTTTGGAAAGACGTTGAAACTTTTTTAAATAAGAAAAATAAAGACGGGTCTGATAATAGACACTTTGCTTGGGTGTTTCAAGAATTTAACGTTGATGCTGTTAATAATATGGGACATTTAAATAGAGTTTCGCCACCTATACTTTATTTACCTATAAACTCTGACGGTAGCATAGATTTTAATTCAGCTATTAGAGAAGAACATAATTTTCCATCTAATAATGTAGGTAATTTAATGTTGTGGGGTGCTATGAATAATCAGATTGATAATGTCATGAAGGTTATTAGCGCTGCTTATATGCAAGGTCCAATATTAATGACAGATGACAGGCGTATAGATGCAACTAGTATTGATGGTCAATTTGATAAAGAAAAATATAAATTTGGTAAAAAATTTAGCGGAGGTTTATCTGTTAATATGCCTAATTTCTTTTGGGACAAAGTAGTTCCAAGAATATTATCAGGTGATTTGGTTATACCAGAAGGATTAGCTGCGGCTATAAGATTAACTGCTGCTAATGTAAACTTAGATTCATATAAGTTTTTACCAGAAGATATGACAATGTCTGAATATCTATTTGGTACAAATGGTGTTCCAACAGAGACTAAGATAAAAGGTGTTCCAACTCAAAACCAAATTGCTCAAGAGTTTTTTAGCGGTGAAATAACATTGCAAGAAGCTAGACAAAAAGGCAAAGACGCTGTAGCTACTTTAAATAAGCTAAATGAAACTATAAAGCCAGAAGCTCCAACAGAGCTAGAGTTTCGTAGCAAAGCTGATAAAGCTATGGCCAACGCTAGAAACAGTGTTAAGTATTCTGAAAGAATTAGAAAAGCTAGAGTGTTTGATTTTGATGACACGCTTGCAAGATCTAAAAGTATGGTATTAGTTACTATGCCTGATGGTAGTACAAAAAGAATTAACGCGACAGAGTTTGCTCGTGATGCAGGTGATTTAGAACAGCAAGGTGCTGAGTTTAACTTTAACGAGTTTAGTAAAGTTATTGATGGTAAAAAAGGTCCATTGTTTGAGACAGCTAAGTTTATAAGCGAAGCGCCTGGACAAAGAGATGTGTTTGTGTTAACAGCTAGACCAGCTGACTCTGCTACAGCTATAAAAACTTTCTTAGATGGACTAGGCTTAAACATACCTATAGAAAATATAATTGGTTTAGGTGATGGAAAACCAGAGGCAAAAGCTAATTGGTTTGTAGAAAAGTACGGTGAAGGTTTTAACGACTTTTATTTTGCTGATGACGCTCTTAAAAATGTTAAAGCTGTTAAAGATATATTTGATGTATTAGACGTTAAAGGTAGAGTGCAGCAAGCAAGAGTTAAGTTTAGCGAAAGACTTAGTGAAGATTTCAACGACATGATCGAAAGAAATAAAGGTGTAAAATCTGAAGCTACTTTCTCTGATGTTGTAGCTAGACGTAGAGGTACTAAGCAAAAACGATACTCGTTTTTTATTCCACCATCAGCTGATGACTTTAGAGGTTTGACAATGTATACATTTGCTGGTAAAGGTAAACAAGGTGAAGCTGATCAAGAGTTTTTTGACAAAGCCTTAATTAAACCTTACCAACGTGGTGTTGCTGCTATGAACATGGCTAGAACTAAAGTTAGAAATGATTATAGAGCTTTATTAAACAACAATAGAGATATACGTAAGAAATTAAAAAAGAAAGTTGCTGATACTAAGTTTAACCTTGATCAAGCTATAAGAGTTTATTTATGGACTAATGAAAACTATGAAATCCCAGGTATGTCCAAGCGTGATCAAAAAACGTTATTTAATTTTGTTAATGCTGATCCAGATTTAAAAGCATTTGCAGAAGGTGTAAAGCTTGTAACTAGAAAAGATAAGTACTTAGAACCAAGTAGTTTTTGGGACGCGTCTACAATATTAGGTGATCTCAATGGTATTGCTACTCAAGTTAATAGAGCAGAGTATTTAAAAGAGTTTAATGACAATGTAGATATTATATTCTCAGAAAAGAATTTAAATAAAGTAGAAGCTATATATGGATTTAGAGTTCGTGAAGCTTTAGAAAATATGATATACAGAATGAAAACTGGTACTAATGCTAACAAGGGTGCTGGTCGTTTAGTTAACAAATGGAACAATTGGGTTAACAATTCTGTAGGTACAATAATGTTCTTTAACAGACGTTCTGCGTTATTACAGACAATATCTACGGTAAACTTTATAAATTGGAGTGATAATAATCCTATTAAGGCTGGTATTGCTTTTGCAAATCAACCACAATATTGGGCTGATTTTAAAACATTATGGACCTCACTAATGCTTGTAGCTCGTAGACGAGGACTTGAAAGCGACTTGCAAGAAGCTGAAATTGCTAAAGCGGCTAAAGAAGGTGGAGCGCAGGGTGTTATATCATATTT
>Ga0099851_1000545_pt1 | contig 15745 bp, 10 predicted proteins | sample CB_VirMetaG_6_FD_78176 | JGI IMG/M metagenome (GOLD analysis project Ga0099851, IMG submission 78176) | Freshwater to marine saline gradient viral communities from Chesapeake Bay - CB_1508_2 Viral MetaG | ecosystem: Environmental > Aquatic > Marine > Coastal | place: USA: Chesapeake Bay... | reverse complement strand
TTTAACCAAAGGATACCATAGCGGTTTGCTTCTTTACCATAACATTCTTTATACATTTGACCATAAACAGCTGCCTGTAAATCATATGTTGTTTGTAGATTATTAGATGTTTTAAAGTCGATAATCCAAAGTTCACCATCAATCTCACAAACCATATCACAAGTACCTGCTACTTTAAGTTCATCTGAAAATAGGTGTACTTCAGTTTCGATTAGTATAGGATTGTATTCTTCCCACCATTCAACAAAACGTAAAAACATTTGCCAAACATCTGGATGATATAAGGGGCGACCATGAGGACCTAAGAAGTTTAATTCTTCCCCGTTTAAATACGCTTCAATCATTTCATGAACTTGTGTACCTTCTTCCCCTGCTTTTTTAACAATATATTCAGATGAATAACCTACTTTTTTTAGCCAGTCTTCAAAATACTTACCTTTAGGGTAAGTTCCTAAAACATAAGTTACTGAGGGGTAATATTCGCCATTTCGTCTATAATAGCGCGAATCAGGCATTGTAATTTGCTTGGCATCTTCAGAAATTTCTAAGATACGATCGTAAGACTTTTTAATGTTTCTCTTACTCATAGTAGTTGTAGCTTCCTTTCCATCAAACCATATTGATCTATTGGAAACGTTTTTTGAATTAGTTTTGTGAAATTTTCAAATCCCATTTCACTCGGGTCTTTCCCATCTAAGTCCATAAAATAGACTTCCTTACCTTGATTTATAAAATATTCAGCAAACTTGAGGGCTTGCTTTTGGGCGTCTGTATCTAAAGCTATATAGATTTTTTCAACTTCAGATGTGACGATTTTTTTCATTAAATTTTGTTGTATATTTTTGCCTAATAGCGGGATAGCATTTCTTTTAATGGCTATGGCATCAAATGGTCCTTCGCACAATATAAGCGGTATACTCCAGTTTATAAACAATTCAAATGGTACAATGTCACGTGATGTTTCTGGGTTGCGATATTTTACATAAGGATCCTTTTCAAATGAACGACCTGTAAAATAGTTTAATTTTCCTGTTTCATCATAAGATGGAATAATAACCATTTTAGCATATCGACCTGATTCGCAATAACCAATATTATATTTTTCAATATCATCTCTTGTAATGCCTCTATTTTTAAGATAAGCAAAAGCATGACGTGCTACAATATCACGACTACCTATAATTGGTTTAAATTCTTCGGGAAGTTTTAGTTCTGTAGAAGTAGTTACTTGTTTGTATTCAACTTCTGAACCTATAAGTTTGGTTAATTCTTCAAATTTTTCAGATGATGCTCCTACTTTTTTAAAGATTTGAGATATACGACTACCTTTTTTATCACAAGCCCAACAATGCCAAGGATTATATCCTTTTTTATGCTGGGTGAAATTGACTTCTAGTTTAGGTTTATGGTGGTTGCAGTAAGGACAGTGATAAGCTTTATTGCCCCTCGCTGTTCTTTTCCCTGCACCTAAGACAGAATCAACTAGATTAACAAGTAGTTCATTTACCATAGAGGGTAATATACGAAACCATTTTTAGACATCAAAGTCACGTGTAAAAAACTTTCCAAGAATGTTATCATTAAAGAATTCATCTGGTTTTTCTAGTACTTGGTATACCATTTGGTATTTTACTTCATAATAAGTTAATAACTTTTTTGTAGGGGCACAAATTATAATATGACGTTCAAAATTTTCTTTTGGTTCGGTCTCGTATAATTCTTTTAGGTATTTGTTAGAGCCCCAATATGATTTCCAATTTGATTCTTTAACTGCGAGTTTGTAAGCAGGTCTTCTACCTACTACACCTTCATATTCAGCTAATTCTTTTTTGGTTAATTTTACTTTAGTTGTGTTTTGGAGTATTTTTTTTCCAATATAAGCTTTGCCAGTTGGTTTGTGAACTATTCTATAAACAAAGCCATAAGTTTCATCAGGAAAGTCAGAGACTCCCTTCATTTCTTCATTTTGATAAATCCAGTTCATGATTGTTTTTTTAAGTGTCGAAATTAACAATTAAAGTAGTATCTACATACCTAGAAATTGGTACGGGAAATGAAAGTTTTCCTACTACTAATAATTGATTATTTTCATCGTACAAGCCGATGGTTGTTACATATGGATTAAATTCTGATCCTGTTGCAAAATCATAATAAACATCATCAGCACTGCCTGAGAGTAAAGTTGGGTTAAGAGAGAAATCAAATTCATTATTTCTAATACCACACTTATATTGATGTTCGTATAATCTAAATGAGGATGAAAAATTAACTGTAAAATTAGCTAAATTAGCAACAGATTCACTTACTTCACCACCCATTGTAATAAGGGAACTAGTAGTAAATGTTGCTATACCATGAGAATAAAATACTTGACCTACAATACTCCCAGAATTAAGACCGGTTAGTGACCCATAACTTCCAGCTCCATAAGCTCCTGCCCCATAAGCAGCTATAGAACCTGATGTTGATAATACTTTAAGATTACCTTCCCCATCATCAATAACTTTAGCAGCTAATCCTAAAGAGTTAGTATATTCTACCTCAAATGTATAAGGAACAATATTTTCACCAAATAATTTAGCAGGTACAGAAACTACGGAGATTTTATCCCCTGATCCTGTTGGAAAATATCTTGATTGGGTTAGAGTTGATTGAAGATAATTTTCATATCTAGGAGCTTCAATAGCACCTACATACCTAAGGTCTTCAGGAGTAGCACCTGCTATAATACTTCGTGTAGGAACTGTATCTCCTAAACTTGAGGTTAAATAGTTTGAATAATATAATTGTTTAATACTAGAGTAAATACCCGTAGTATTTTGTATAAAAACTAATCCTGTAGGTTGTTCAGACTGGGATATAAAAACTGATGATGTTGGTTTTATTCCCTGATAGACTTCAATTCCAACGGTAGAACCAGTTATCTCATTACCACTAAAAGAAAATCCTTTAATAGCATCAAATGGTGTTATAGCAACATCCTTCGTTGTAAATTGTTTGAACGCACTCATTCATTTTAGAAGTCTAGCTTAACTCTCACAAGTAGCTCTTTTGTAAAATCTTTTGGTAAAGGTCTTGACAACTTCGCTACAGCTAAGAGTTCGTTATTATCGTTGTAAAGTCCTACTGTGGTAATATAGGTTTTAGGGTTATCAATAAATGAATTAAATAATACTTCACCAGTAGAACCCGAAATAAATGATGGGTTTTCTGAATAGTTAAATTCACTGTTTCTAGCTCTAACGAAAATAAAATCAGATGAAAGTGTTTCTTCTGAGTTTAGAGTAAATCCGGATCCGGCAGCTCCAGCAATATTTAAAGAGTTTACAATTTTAGCTTGGTTAAATGATCCTGAATCAAATGAACGTGTTGTTGGAAGTGAAATACCACCTACAGACATAGATCCACTTAAAGCTTCACCATTTAATAAAATTACTCCAATATCAGGTAACACCCAACCATATGAACCTGAATCAGCCCAACCATTAGCATTTGAACCTGTGTAAACTGTTCCAGCTGAGCCTGAAACTAGGTTATATTTTCTACCGGCATCAGTATAGGTTACTGAAGAAGCAACAACACTATCATCTGTTAATTTAACAATACCTCCTGAACCTGAAAGATGGAGAGTCATTGTACCAGGGAATAATTTTTCTTTATATCTTGCTCTTTCTACGTTGATAGCATAAAAATAAGATGCAGAATAGTTACCAAAGATGAAGCTTGCGTTTTCATCTCCTAAAATCAAAGTACGATATTGACCATAGTTTGATTTAGTAGGTGTTGAACCTGTTACTAAAGCATTGTAAAATGTACTACCACTACCATCAGCATCACAATATGCAATGTTAAATTGTACAGCAGCTGTTGAATCAGTAGATGCAGTTTGGTAAACTGAAAAGAAAAATTCTGAGGTGCTGCTAACTACTTGAGTTGATGAAGTATAAAAAGAAGTTAGTGTTGGAGTATTATTGCTCCATATAGCAGCGGTAACAGAATCGTTACTTAGTACTAAATCTTCAGGTTGTAATAATGAAAATCCCATATCTTATAGTGTTATATAGCTTATGCAGTTGTTGTATTTGTTTTTCTAATCTCTACTGGGATTTGCAATCTTGCACCACTGTCTCTACCAACAATTGTTAATGTAGCATATAAAGTAGTTTGACTACCAAATAATGTATTAACACCTGTTGCTCTCATATTCAATGTAGTTCCAATTACTGTTTTAGATACATTGGTACCATTAGTTGAAGTTGAGTTTAATGCTTGAGAAGCTTTAGTATCAATTCCAGTTCCTTCAAATGTTGAGAATAATCTAATATCAGAAATTGTAAAGGTATAACCTGAACTTTCGGTTGTTTGGTTATTACCCAAGTAATTTAATGTTGATGGTGTAATATTTGAAGGAGCATTTTGTTTTAAAATAACACTGCTTCTACCAACATCTAAAACAGGCATTTTAGCTGTACCACGAGGTAATGTAGCTAATTTATATTTCATGATTTGGGTTTCATCAGGAAAAGCTTCCATTAAAGGCATGTTTTCAATCGCCTCACCATAGTAAGCAGAACCTGAGGGGTGATTTGGATTATACAAGGTATAATCGATTTCATCATCACTTAGAGCAAATTGAGTAATCTTGAAAGAACCATCACCTTTCGAGAGTAATTCTCTTCCCTTTTTAGTAAGGATGGCATCAATTGTTACTACTTGGTTATTTAAATATCCCATTGTTAGATTATTTTATTTATAAATATACGTTTTTTTAGTTTCTATCCAAATTTAGTTGTTAAGTTGAGGACGTTTGTTCAACATCTAATGTATCTAAAAATAGATTTCTAGATTTAAGTTGAGTAATGATTGTTTGAACATTTCGTTTTTGTACCGCTGATAAATCATTGGGTATTAAATATCCTTGTCCTGAAGGGGTTTTAATTCCTAAAGAACCAGATGGAGGTGATTGGAAAATCACTGCTCTATCATCAGCATTTACTCTTCTTCTAATAGTAAAATTAAATACTTCCCCAGCAGGAATATTAAATGTTGAAGGGTCAGGTGTTACATTAATAGTATTCCAAATAGAACTATGAAAAACATCATGATTGTAGATTGGATTATAAGTTGAAATATTATAATCATCACCATATGCTGCGGATAATGCTGATGCTGAGGTACGGACATCAGTTACTATAAAATCTTGAGTTTCAAATAATGCTCTTGTAGCTGTGGTTTGATTCCATGTAACTCTAATTTCATCACCTTTTTTAATAATAAATGGTAAATCAAAATCTTCGTAAGTATCTACACCTGAAGCTGAGATTGGAGCAAACCTAATATAATTACTTGGAAGATTTGGATTTAATTTTTTATAAGGTAATGATCCAGATCTAGGCATCCCTAATCTTCCGGCAGCAGAAGAACCTGTGTTTGCTACTAATTGAAGTGAATTAGAAATAGCTATATTCAGGGTGTGAACTAAACCTAACCCAGGACCTCTTTGTTGAACTCTTATCCCGGAAGTTGGTTCGTAAGAAGAACTAATTAATAAACCACCACCTTGAAGAAGGAAATGACCACTTCCTGTTTCTAAGAAATAATCTCTACCCTCATTACCACCCGAGAGGAGTTGTAAGTTAACATATGGGGAAGTTGTGTAGCTAGTACCATACCTCATTTCACCCCAACTAGAGGAAATAAATGAACAAGTATCTTTAAATTCAACCTCAGAAATTTCGTTGGTAAGTACAGCATTATATTCAAGACCACCTTGTAAAATTTCAGAAGATCCTACTGTTAAAGATGAGTAGTCAATACCATTAAAAATATTTTTATCATATGCTACAATAGCATTTCTCCCTTTTTCAAATATAGAAGATACTTCATCTAATCTTTCATTTGAACCATCTAATTTATATACTTTAGGAACAATATTAGTTCCTGAGATATCATTAGAAGGTACTTGAATTAAGGCATCTAATCTAAAAGTATAAGAATCCCAAAGTTCGTAATTTTCTTTTGAATTTTTAAAATGGGCAAAATAAATAGGATGTTTGTCAACAGCTGCAACTTTACCAAATTTACCACCAGTGGTATCACCACCCCAACTTCCAGATCCCCCCGAAAGGAAATTTACACTTGAAGTAGAAGGGGTATAGAAGTTATAATCAGCACTTGCTACCTCACACCCATCATATCTAGGATTAATAATTCTGCGCATAGTGTAATTACTATCAGGTACTTCAGCTGGAGTGGCTGAACCTGAGATAACTGCTATACGGTTAGTAGCTGTAGTAGCATTTGTAGAATAATCTACATCGTATATAAATGAATTGTTTCTATTTTCGTTGTAGTTATTAGGAGTAGCATAATAAACCGAATTTTCAAAATTAACTCCTAAAGAAGAAATATAAGGATCAAAACTTACTAATGAAGTTTCATCACCAACTCTAGAATTATTCCTACTAGTGTTAAGTAAATTATACTTGTATAAGAAAGAGTTATTAGTTGAGCTGTAGGTTTTTGATAAAACTGGGATATAGTCTGAGTTTATAATAAAGCTATTTAACCCAGTACCATCTACAAAAGAAGTTCCAGAAGCAGAAAGTGCAAATTCAATTTGTGAGCCACTATAATTTAAAGTAGAAGTATTGTCGTTATTATTAACATCAACAGCATTTAAACATAACCCAAAAGGTTTCCATCTGTTTAATTCGCTACCTGTATGGTAATAATTAGCAGGAGCATAATAAACAATACCTTCACTAACAGAAGCACTATTTTTAATAGCATACCCTAAAGAACTAGTAGCTCCTAGTCCACTACCTCCAAAAGTAAGTACAGCTGTACTAAAATATTTTAAATATGAAGAATATGCTCCTTCAGATAATGCAAACGTAGGATCTGTTCCAAGAATCCATCTTGAAGAACCTTGATCACCAGGGGTATCAAGATATTCTCCATCTCCTGTATAGTAAAATCTATAACCATACCCTGAAGAGGCGGCTAAATCATCTTGTTGTTTAATTTTTAAACCTTGAAGAACAATATCTGTAAGTGGAATTCCTGATGATTCTGTATCAGTATCTACACTACCTGCTGATATAGCACCATTGATATCAAAACGAACCATTGGAGCACTGTCCCAAGTAACTTGGTTAGCCCAATAATATGATTCACTTGGGTAAATATTTCCTTCAGTCCCAACCTCATACCACCCACCTCCTATAACAGTGTTAGCTCCATCACTATCTAATAAAGCTATAGCTACTACTTCATAATAATTTTGAGGGGTAGAAACACCATTAGCTGATTGGGTTATCCAAATTGCTGAACCTGTACCAGATCCTGGGTTGTAGGGACGAACTGTTGTTTCAAAAGTATCAATAACAGAATCCCAAAACTTTACATCAATTTTAGTATTACCATAATCTAAAATAGGACCATATTCACCTACCAAGAAATTATATGTAGTTTCAGTAGTTGAAGGTTTAGTAAATGGATTATTAAATAATGATTGGGTTGTTGCTGCAAATTCACTACCACTATATTCACCATCAAAGAATTCAGATTCATTATGATTGGTAAATTCAGTTAATCCAGTAACATTAACATTACTATCAGGATATGCTTGACCACCCCAATTAGTTGAAGCATTATTATCAAATTGAGCTGTTAATCTTCTTACTACAGTGTTTGCATCTGAGGTTAAGGTGAAATAGTATGTTTTTTTAGATTTAAAAGTTATATCTCTAAACCCATAATCAACAGTAGTACCTAAAGGTAAATAACGAGTTTGAGTAGCAATTACTCCAGTACCTACTTCATTTAAAGCTACTTCAACATTAGCTACGACACTACCTGAACCGGCATTTAAGTTTCTAACAGCAAATAATATATTTCCTGTATAATCATTAGTAGTATAGTTTGTAAATTCACCATCAGTATTTGTAAACCCATTACCCAAATCAATTAATGAAGAAGATACATCTAGGAAAGTGTCTTCTCTAGTGTCAATCCAGCTATAGGTAGGATTTGTAAATATTCTAGTGGCACTACCTGAGTTTAAAGTGTATGGGCTAGAAGGATCATTATCTTGAAGTCTAAAATATCCGGCAGGAACATTATATTGATTTGCTGATCCTCCAGCACCACCACTAAATGAGCCAACTGAAATGCTTGAAGTTAATTCAAGGTTTTCATAGTTGATTGGATTGTTATAAGTAATGTTCGCTCCTGAACCTGAAGCATAACGAGCTACTGTAGTAGTTTCGTTTAATGTAGGTAATGGGTATCTATTTCTTTCAAGTAAATGTTGTTTAATTACAATACCTGTAGAAACATTTGTACGAGCAGGAACATACGATTTAATTGCTTTAAAGATTGAATCATCATAATATTTGATTAATCTTAAATAATCATAAACATTACCTTTTGTATATTTTTGGAAATAGTATTCAGCTGTTCTTCTTAATTGAGGATAGTAATCAACCGATTCTGAAAGGAATCTAGGATCAGCTAAACTGTCAGCTACCACACCAAAACCAAATGTTTGAATAATATCATCATTTACCTCATCTTGAGGTGAGAATGCTACTTCTAAACTGTTAATATCTTCTGTATAACTTCTACTGATTTGGTAGTCTTGTTGGATACTAATTTGGTTTGAAAGGATAGTACCGTAATCACTTCCATCAGCAACTTGAATTTTATTAGAAATTCTATTACGTAAACCAACTGCAGGTTGATCTAAGAAATATACCTCAGTATTAGTTTTACTAAATGTTCTTAGTGTACTATTTTCATAGTAAATAATGTCATAATTACTTGATGATACTTGAGTACCTGGGTTGTAGAATGATTCTGTAACTAAAATAGCAGCAGCACCTGTAATAGCAGGGTGCATAGATGTCATTGATTCAGTATATGAAGAACTTAATGAACTAGTAAATAAACTTTCTAATTCATTTCCTAATGGTGCTCTAAAGTTTACAATATCAAATGAACTTAATGAACCTGTAAGGTTAATACCTTCAATAGATTCTGGGTTCATTACAAAATCATTAAATATACTTTCACTTATAGCATAAGCATAATATCTAAATTCTTGAAGTGAACCTGAGATAATTTTACCTGATTCATTTAATGTAACTCCTCCTACTTGTGAACCTGAAATAAAACCACCTAAATAAACACCATCAGCAGACCCGGTTCCATATTTGTTCCAGGCATCATTTATAGATTCTGAGATATTTGAAGTAATACTAGCAGATCCTTCAAATCCTATAGTATTACCATCAAATCCATTATAGATTTTATTTTTAGCATATAAGGTATAAGTTGTAGCATTATTGTTATCACTCGCACTTACATGCTGGTTTCTTTGGAGCATTACGGACCACCACCCCTTATTAAAGAATGGTAAATAGATGTCGTTAGACACAGCTACACCACCGTCTGCGCTTGAACCAGACATATAGAATCTCATTAGACCCCAATCGTTATACTCATTAGTATATGAACCCGAATATGAACCAGAGGTAGATCCTGTATAGAATAAAGCAATACCAAAGTCAAAATCTGTTGAAGTATCGTCTCCATCAGACTTTTTAACTAATAAAGATTGAGTAAAAAATTCCCCACCGAATGATGATGATGGATACCCTGTTGTTTTAAATCTAAATTGAATACTATCAGGTACTATTTCTTCACTTGAAGATATATAGTTTCTATATAAAGGCATCCAAGGGAATACAACAGAAGCACTAGGCATATGTTGGGTAGAAATTGGAGAGAATTCATAACTATATCTGTTGTACCATAAATCATAGTCATCAGAATTATCTTTATTTTTACCACCAAATTCATTAATGCGAAGAATAGTATTTGGAATACCCCAAATATTGATAAGTTGTCTTAAACCAGAAATCGTACCTTTTTTCTTAACAAGGTAAGACATATTGTGGTAAAGACGTTTAAAAATTTCTTTACTTACAGAATCAATAGGATAAGGATAACCTGGGTCTAAAAGCTGTTGAACATAATCAGCATATGAATAATCAAGTACCCAGTAATTAACTATAGATCCATTATTAACAGCAATATAATTAGTAATTAACTCACTACCAGTTGGAGGAACATAAACACCATTATTTTCACCTGTTAATCCTATATAATTTCCTTCGTTATTGTAATTATTTCCAAACCCTTGATATCCTAAAGATTTGACTGCCTCTTCAGCTAACTTTAAAGGAATACCTTTTTCAAGTTCACTAGTAGTGTTTATTCTTTGAGAAACAGCTTTAGTGTAAAGCCAAATTTCATCAAAGTGTTGACCAACCATATTTGAAAACTCAATATATTGGTTGTTATCACTATTATCCCTAATAAATTCTGGGATTGTATAATATAGCCAGTTTTGATTATTATTATCATATAAAGAGGCAGATAATAAAATACCTCCATAATATTGAGAACCTTCAATATCACTACCCAACCATACAGAAACACTTACATCTGTAGTAGGAAGAGGAGTATATGGGAATGAAGAACCGGTTTTAGGATAAGATAATGATGAAGTATTATAGTATAAGTAATATTCATATCCATCAAAATTCTTAATAATATCTTCAACTTTAGAATATGCTGAGGCAATACTTGAAGATACTTGGAATGATGCTGAAGTTGAACCTGTAATAGTTGCTAAAGCATCAAGATCAGCTTCATATGCTTGGATTTGTTCTAATTTCTCAACAAAGTTTTCAATTCTTTTCTTTGCAGATGAAAAATTAACAAACTCATTAAATGTATTGTATGAATAGTTAGGTGTGATTTTTACACCTTTTTGATTTAATACATTAAGTAAATTATCTTTAGAACCTGAGGATGTAGTACTTAATAATTCAGATTTTGATTTTAATTCTGTTGAATTGTTAACAAAATCTTTAATTTCTAAATTAACATTAGGCCCCTGAATATATTTTAAATTTGAAGAAACATTAACATTATTAGGAAACACCACTTGGAAAGTTGATGTTTCAGCTACTTTAGTTACTACATACAATTCATCTTTTAATCCAAAAGATTCAGGAAGTGGTTCGTAAAGCTTTACTAAAATAGAATATTCTTCAGGCCCTGTAGTGTCAAGTAAAATATTAACACCAATTATTAAATCATTATTACCAAAATTAAGGTAAAATTCATCAAAATATTTTGGATCATCTAATTTTTGAGTAAGATCTTGGAATCCTTTTACAATTTCTTCCCCAGTAATAAAATTAGTTTCTAATCTTAATTCAGTTCTATCTGAGGAGATTTCCGAAATATAATATTGTTTATCTTCAGAAGATGCTAATTCGTTATTAACGAAATTATATACAGTATAAAGTTGTCCTGTTGAATAACCAAAACTTGATAAGTTAGCTACAGGATCTAAAGATAATTCATTTACAAGAGATATATTTTCTCCAGTAGAAGATTTATTTGAGATATACCACCCATCAAAATTAGAACTACCTTCTAAGAAATTTAAACTAAGATCATAAATCCAAAATTCAACTCTATTTAAATTAGGATCAAAATATGAATCTATGACTTCACTAGGAACTACAGATTCATCCAACTCATATCCATTTGGAAAAAGATCGCTAGGGGTAACGGGGATTATAGATGCTGTAACTTCAGACGCCATTTATTTATAAATATATTTTAGTATAAAAATTAGAAAAACTATTCAGCACCATCTTTAAAATCTTGGACTGATTGAATAGTTTGAACTAATTCCTGTCTTAATTCTAAGTTTTCTTCTCTTAAGTCCGTAATTTCTTCAAGTAAAGCTTCAATCTCTTCTTGATTTGGGTTAAAATTAACAAATTCACTACTTTCAGTAATTAAGAAAGTGTGAGAATTAGTATCACCCTCTTTAGGAATTTCGTAAAAAAACTTGTCGTATAACGTAAAAAAGTCTTCTATTGTAGCCAAGTTAATATCAAAAAAACTAGGATCTTGTGTAGATACTAATTGGGTAAATCCAGTTTTTACTGATTTATTAAAATCATCTTTATTAAATACTTGCCTGCTTAAACTTACATTAGCTCCTTCTCCGGTTGGGTTTACTCTTAACTTCATACTAGAAGTAGTAGGAGTAGTTGTTGGTTGAGGGGTAATTTGAGCCTTATTTTTTAAGCTTGAAGGATCTATTGGGGTTGGGGATTGTAAATCTGTCGCAGCCATAATTATCCTTTTTCAACTTTAAACATAATATTTTCGTCCCATACTTTAGTAACCCCACCTACTACAGTTTTAACTAATACTGTGTAGTATCTTTCAGGTTCTAAACCATTCATATACACATCAAAATAACTTGAGGTAGCATCAGCACTAATACGAGTATAAGTAGAATCAAAATCAACTACAAATTCATTTGTTGCACTATCCTTAATAGCATATAATGATTGAGATTCAGGAAGATAATAGTTTTCAGTATAATAAGAAGCTGTAATAAATTGTCTATCTGGGTATTTTGGGATAGCTGCTAATCTAAATCGTGGAACACTTTCAGAATAATAAACACCTGCATTATTATAAATTGAAATAAATGCTTCAGGAGTACTTAATACAGCATTAGAACCGGTATTCCAAATAGAATCATTCCATCTAAATTCTAAACAAGGAGGATAAATAGTGTTAGTGTCAATTGAAAAATATTTAAAAATAGGTTGATTAGTAGTACTAGTACTATCTTCAACACTACTTGAAAGTTTTACTAAAAATCCATCATTATCAGACCCACTATACCAACTTTCAACTGTGGTAGATACATTAACATTAATATCTATTGGGTTAGAATATGAAAATGATTGTGAATATTCTGGAGAAGCATTATAATCACCCCCAGCAGAAATCCAAGCTACTGAGCCAGAATAATCTTTCCAAACCCAACTAGTTCCATTAACTACATCAGGTGAATCTGAATATCTTCCAGTACCCATACCCCAACTCCCAGATACTGTGAAAAAATGAAGATTAGTATTAATAGCTAATCCTGAAACATTAGCATTAAAATTTCTTAAGTAAGATGTCCAACTTCCAGTTACTTTATTATCAATAACGTCTTGAATTTCATCTGTAGAAAATTGAATTAGGTATCTGCTATTGTATCTATCTCCCAAATAATAATAAGAAGATACCTCTAAAATCTGGTCTAATCCAGTATTTTTACTAGGGTATTGCTCATATAATGTAGCATCTTGAGTTGGGAAAATTTTATATACTGCCATATCTTTTTATTATAGTGGTACTACTCTACCTTTAATATCTGTATTAGGGTATTTAACTTCAAAAATCATAGGATCAAGTGAAGGGTAAACTACTTCATTTAAAGTAGCTCCAACAACATCATAGGCATATTCACTATACCCTAAAGCAGTTTCATTTAAATTTGAAATAGATACATTTTTAACGGTTTGAACACCTTCTACTTTATCTAAAAGAATATATAAATCTTTTAACATAATAGGTTCATTAATCTGCCACTTATCTATGTTAAAATAATCTGTTAAAGCATCAATACATTTTGTTAATACTTCATTATTATTATAATTAGGTAAAACTATAATATCAAAATTAATTCCTATATTAATAACAAAAGCATCTTTAATTTTAATAGAATCATTAATCATCCTGTATTCAGAAAGATAAGTCATTAGATTACGTTTCAAAAGTGATGATGCTGTTCTTAATTTTTTAGTTGAATCGTAAGATAAAATATATAAATCTAAAATTGCAGGCAATTCCCCGGGTTGGTATTCTGCTATTTTAACAGGTTCAGCATATGCTTTAGCTATAACTCCTAAATTAGAAGACATTGATAATGCTCTAATTAAATAATCTTGTTTAGTTACAGTACGTAATTGATTTTGGAAATTACCAACAGCATTTTGTCTTAATTCTTCAACAGTATCTCCATCTTGACCCCCATCAGCAGCTAATGGATTATTTGATGCTAATGAGTTAAATATAGTATTAGCTAAAGTTGTATTTGTAAGATTTTGGTTTAAAAATACTACATTAGTATCATCAATTCCTGTTAAAGAATTAGATGGAGCATTAGCAGCTACTCCTCCTCCAGTTAAATATCTAACTGTTAATGTTGTATTAGAAGGAGCAATTCCATAAGTATCTGTAAATACAAAGTTTAATGGAGAAAATGCTGTTGTAAGTTTTGACTTTTCAAATGGTAAACCTAAACCTACATTATCTGGGTTAGGAATAATTTCTTCTGTATTACTTGAAGTACCACCAGCACCAAATTGAAGTTGAAGTGATCCGGTGTTTACAAAACGAGATGCAAATCTTCTTTGTACCTGTTTTAATTGAAGTAAGTATGGAACTTCTGTATCTGATGAGTAATTAGGATCGTTAGCATTCGTGTTTTTAATTGTATCGAACACATTTTCTTGGGCAAGGTTAGGTACTTCATACCATTCATTACCATTACTGTCAAATACGTCTAAAATACCTATAATATTAGTATCATTAATAGTTCTAGTATCAAACCTTGTAGCAGCATTAAAATTAAATGTAGTAGATTTAATAGTTGCTGAAATAGCTTTTCTTTGTTTCTTTAAAAGATAATATGTTGGTTGAGTTCCTTGTAATTGATATACAGAAATATCAGTTGGATCTAATGAACTTGATGCTGAGAAATCTACTACATCTTCAATTAAGAATTGTAAACCTGAGTTTAAATTAGAGGAGATTGTAGTGTTTTGAGGTAATTTAAGACAATAATCAAAATCTGGAACTGTAGTACTACCACTTACCTTTGCGGGTAATTGCTGGTAGATATCAATCATAACTGAAGCTGCTGTAGTGACTTTAGGGGTATAACCTAACATATAAGCTAAGTTAAATAAGTTTTCAGTTTGTCTAGCTTTTGTAATAAAAGTTTCTTGAATTTGGTTATCTAAGTAAAATGATAAAACATCACCTACATAAGATGCCATTTCCATAAACAGCATACCTGTAGAAGTATCTGTAAAGTCATTATAAGTATTAGGGAAATAGGTTTTAGAATACTCAATTAAAGCACTTCTAAAATCATTAAAATCCCTATTAATATATCTTATATCTCTATTTAAATTAGCCATTATTGTAATAATATATTAACAGTATCTTCAATTCCAAATAAAACTATTTCATAGGTTAAGATAAAATTAGTAGTATTTTCATCTGGGTTTGTTATAAAATCTAGTTCTTTTACTTTTACCATTGGGAAATAATTTTTAATACTATTTTGAATAGTAAATTTTAAATTTTCCTCTAACCCAACCTCAACTTGTTCAAATAATAAAGATTTTAAATCTGCTCCAAATTCAGGATTTAATATTCTTTCGCCTTTATTAGTTAATAACCAATTTACTAAATTAGCTTTAATTTGATCAGCAGTTGTATAAGTAGGCACAAACACAGCATCACCATTTATAGGTAATCCAAACCCAACAGCTTTTCTAGCTTCGGTATCAATAGGATATTTATTTGCTATAATTTGTGCCATTTATTATTTTGTCATTAACCCCATAATTTGACTCATATCAACTTCCCCTGCTGGTAAAGTACCATTTGCGGCATCGTACCCTGCTTGTGGTCTAAATGATTGAGCTTGTGAGGAATTGAATGAAAGTGTTGTTTCACCTAATGCTTGCTCGTATAAGTTACGTTTTTGTTCAGCAGTCATTGATGGTTG
>Ga0099851_1000541_pt1 | contig 15769 bp, 24 predicted proteins | sample CB_VirMetaG_6_FD_78176 | JGI IMG/M metagenome (GOLD analysis project Ga0099851, IMG submission 78176) | Freshwater to marine saline gradient viral communities from Chesapeake Bay - CB_1508_2 Viral MetaG | ecosystem: Environmental > Aquatic > Marine > Coastal | place: USA: Chesapeake Bay... | reverse complement strand
GGCCATCTCAGCTTCTAATTGTGAAGCTGTTTCAGGGTCGCGGAATAAAGGCTTCCGGTTCATAAATGATTCTACAGTACGTTGATTCATGTACTCAACGGCTTTTTTCTCTTGTTCCGATTGGATAGCTCTATAACGCTCTTCGGCAATTTGCTCTGCTTGTTCCCTGGTTAAATAATTTTGAGATTGAGAGGAAGATTCTGTTTGTTGATTTATCAAGTCATTTACTGACAAACCATAAGCTTCAAGCCATTCTACTGCCGTTTGTCGCGGATTGTTACGCATGGCTTGGTCCCAAGCAACGGATCGTCTGGTCACATCAGCAACACTTATGCCGTTTTTGGCATAGTCATTTTCGTATTCTTTTAATACATCATAGACACGGGAAGTTTGATCACGAAGCTGATTGACCTCCTGCATTTTGCGGTCGTACTGTGTCCTGGTCTCATATGCCCTTCTGTTTAAATAGGATTGCAGAATATGCGCGTTATTAGGCGAAGGATTAAGAAACGCAGCTTTTTCCGCTTGATTCATATCCGCAGGTGGAGCAAGCGGAATTGGCTGGCTTTCCGTAGCGGCAGCTGGTGCCATCGCGTTGTTTTGGCCCTCATTTTCCTGACTAGTTTCGCTTACACTTTCTTCGCTATCTTGTGCCTCAAATTGCTTACTCAACGCTTCCCGTATTGAAACATCAGCTTGGGCTCGCTGTGGGACGACTTCGGTAGATTCTACGGTTTCTTGATTATCTTCCATTTCTGTACCTATCAATCATGGTTTGTTTCAATTTATTAACTAGCTCTTTTTCCGTTCGCCCCGACTCTCGATCTGTTTGATGACCTCTGTCGTAAGCATCCCCAATTTCTACGGCTCCAGCTGCTTTATAAGCGGCTCGTAGCTTGCTTTTACTTGTATATATTTCTTTAGGATTCAATGGATTTCGTGTCGGCTCCATCTCATCTTGAATGAATAAATCACGAGCATTGGATGCGGCTCGCTTTCTTACTTCTTCTATTGGAACAACTTGTTCAATTATTGGACACCACTGGAACAATTTGTATTTTGTCATAAATCCAATTTAGCCAACCACATTAGTGCTTTTAAACGCTTTTTCCTAATGTTTTGTTTGCGCTCAAATTCTGCCGCTTCTTGCTCTGCTTTGACAACCTCTATTAGTATTTTTTCCTGCTCTTCAATAGCTTTTTGTAATGCTAATTGTTTTTCTAGCAATTCTTGTCGTTTTGCTTCTTTAGCTTTTTCTATTGAAGCAAGTATTTTTGCGGTAATCTTTACGTTTTCCGCATTTAAGTCTATTGCTTCTAATGTGGCTAGATCCTGCGCTCCATTGATTTGAGCAAGGATTTCCTTCTTCCAGTCTGTAGGTTTCTTAACCTTACGTGGCTCTTTCTTTTGCCGCTTTTTAAGAATTTGAGCAGCAAGGTTTTCTTCTTCCTGTCTTAATCGCTTTAACCCCCGCTCAAGAATATCGGAGGTATCATTGGACACTGACGATAAGCTTGGATTGTAAACAACCGTAGTAGCGGGAATTAGATTAAGATTTATGTTTTGTGTAGTACCGCTCGCAAATATCGTTGGCTGATAAACTTGCGTAGTCGCTGCAATTGCATCCAAAATAATGGCCGCAGTTGCTGTAACAGTCGGGTTGTAAACCGTTGTCGTAGCTGCAATCGCATCTAATACAATACTTGATGTGGCTAAAACTGTTGGAGAATAAACAGTTGTGGTCGCTGCAATCGTATTTAAAGAAATAGTTACTGCGCCAGCAGTAAGTGTCGGATCATAAACCGTACCTGTAGCAGCAATTGTGTTTAAGAATATATTTGCCGAACTGTTAACGGTTGGATTGTAAACGGTCGTAGTGGCAGCAATTTCATTAAGCGATATTGTAACCGCGCCAGGAATGACAGTTGGATTATAAACGCTTGTCGTCGCTGCGATTGTATCTAAACTAATTGCAGCAGTAGCAGTAACCGTTGGATCGTAAACGGTAGTAGTCGCAGCGATTGCGTTAAGCGAAATGTTTTGAGTCGATGCGAAATTGTATTTTGCTACGGTGCTTTCACGAAACCCTGCTCCTCGACCAAGTAAATAAAGCTGCTGAACTTCTGGGCTCGTTAGACCTCGATTGTATATTCGGAAGTCGTCTAGGTAGCCTCCAAAGAAGTTGCCCACAGAAGGTCGTCTTGTAGCTCCTAGCTGAATCCCCGTTAGTGTGGAGGGCATATTTTGCGAGTAGCCGACACTTCCTTCCTCAATACCGTTTATGTAGAGGCGAGCAGCATCAGGCGAAGCAACGCCGCACACATGGAACCAAGCACCCGTGTTGATAGACGTCGTGCTAGTTATGTCAAAAGATGGACTGCTACCACCTGTTGTGGCTTGCCATCGAACCTTAGTTGCGTCTGTCGTATCATTACGGAGCCAGATAATTGGATTGTTTGCAGTTGTGGTTCCGCATCCGACCAAAGTGCCGATACTGGCTGCGGTTGTTTTGGCCCAAATAGAAAACGTAAGTTGACGACGACTTGTCGTTTGGTTTAACAGGCTTGCGTTGGTTGTTAAAACACGATCATTAACATCGTCAAATTCAAGCGCCCATCCAGTGCCATCAACTACCCATCCTTGAGTAGCGTTGAAATTGATGAGATCGCCATTGTTATTAGCGTTAGAGCGGTCAATTAAACACGAGCCTGTAGGACCAGCCCAAGGAAGCCACCAGAGGATCAACCCTTGAAGAGGTGCCGGTCCACGGCGGTACATTTTACGTCACCGTTTGATATACAGGCTGTAGGTATATTGCGTGATCTCCCGCTGTGCTTGATAGCGTTTGCCCTGTGTTGTGAACCACCCATACAGCAAATTTGGTAGGCAGAACACCACCGAAAATTGCGGCAACTGAAACGCCAGAAAACCAGTAAGTAGCTCCAGTGGTTGCGTCGTTCACCATTTCCGCCGCAAATTTACAAATCGAGGATTTGTGGTTTGCAGATGTTAAACTTCGATCCGCATCGCTGCCAGTAAATTGATCTGGCCATGTGCTGCCGTCAGCGATAGCAACTACAAATACTTGTATTGCCCTGGTCGTTGTCGGAGCAGTTCCAGTGTTTACGCGAACTTTCCCTGAAAGCAGATAATCGAGATATTTGTTAGACGTATTGTCGATCTCATCAGATTGACGACCAGCGAGCAGATTAGTATCTGATGCTAGACTTGCTAAGGTAATTGTCGCCGTAGTTGACGATGGATAACTAAATTTTATATCAGCCATTTATTTTCCTCGCATTTATGACGAGTCCGATCCCCATCTCTGGATAGTTATTTAACTCTGTCCATTTGACGGTGACATTAGCCATATTATCCATTACCTGCGCTTCAGCCGCGCTTACGATGTTAAAGGCAACCAAACCAGTCATCATGTCAGCCGTGACCGCATCGTCCATATTAACCGTTTGCAAGCGCCCACCAATGTCATCAATCCATGCTTTGATATTCCGACATAGACGCCGTTTTGTTGTATCACTACTTGCACAATTGTCTTCAATATCCGCATAAAATCCTTCTTTTATGGCATAGGCTTTTAATGCTCCACAATCGACAGGCAAGCGAACAACCTCAGTTTTTAGATTTATCATGTCAGCAGCTTGCTGATCTGACTTACCTTGGTACTCAGGCTTTTTTAACTCATCGCACAACGCTGTGTAATCCATAGTGTTATATCGAGAAAATTCCAGAAGCGTTAAAGGTAACGGTAATATCGCCCCCGTTAGGAGTTACCGGCAATCCACTTGCTGCAACGTCAATAAATGCAATTAAGGGAGATGTAGCCGCAGAACCGGTATCCTTATAAACGATAAGAGCTTCAACACTGCTGCCAGTTACGGCAGTAAATGTGACATCTGCCGCATCAAAAGTTCCACTCGTGACTGTTTTGGAAGCCAACGTTGCAGCCGTCCCGACTAATGCCGACGACGCCGATGACCAAAATTCATCTGTGGAGTTGTAGGTGTACGTTCCAGTGTCAATAAGTCCAATCTTAATAGTGTCGCTAGTAAGATTGATTGAACCACTAAGAAACTTCTCTTTGCCTTTTGGATACAATACGTTTGTCATAAATTACCCTAATTCTATTCCTGATGGATTCCCATCCTCGTCTAAAGTTATACGTTGAACCTTAACTTCCGGCTCCTCCGTAATTTCTATTGCGGTTGGATTCCCGTTGTCATCAGTCAAAATTTTGCCTGATTTTTTACGGCCACCCAAAGTTCCCATGCCCATTATGCGAGGGGTTTGAGTAACCTGATCCATCTGCAATCTAATTCTTTCTAGCTGTTGTTCTGAGTTTAAACGACGCTCTTCCATCAGCTTTTCGGACTCACCCAATTTAATTCGCATCTGTTCTAATTCTAGTTTTTGAATTTCTAGAATTTGAGCCATGCGATTTGTTTCTTGAGTAATGGCTTGCTTGCCGGCTTCTGATTGCGTCATAGCTTCAACTTTCATCATATCCACTTGAACGCTGTTGGATTTGATTTGAAGCTCTTGCTGACTCAACGCAAGTTCTTGTTGCCTTACATACTCTTCGAATTGCTGTTTCTGAATTTGCAATTGCGCATCTAATTGGTCACGCTGTAGTTTCAATTGCTGATCCTGATAAGCAAGTTGATTGCGTACTGCTCTATCTTGCGATTCTAATTGCGCGGTTTGCAATCTAGCTTGAGATTCAACTTGCGCTATTTGCAATCGGCCTTGTACTTCAAGCATCGTTGGATCTGGCGGCGGCGGTTGTTTAGCTGCTTCCTCTCTCGCCTTAGCGATTTCACCAATTTGTTGCATAGCTTTCGTAAACAGGCCATCGAGTTCTTTACCTCCCTTCATGCGTTTCATCATGTTTTGAAACAGGGAAAGACTAAATTGCAACAGTGGAGGATATTGTTCGACCAGTCCTCGCATTTGGTCAAAGAAAGCTCCTGCACGTTCGATCAGCATTGCACCTTCTTGCTGTTGTTGAGCTTGATCTATTGCAATCATGCTATCGGATGCAATTTGTATGCGGTATGCACGTTTTTTATTATCACGCAGAAGATCAATGATCTGTTGCTTCATGTCATCAATAAGCTGCAACGGATCAGGTTGTGGCGGCGGCATCATTTGTGGTGCCATTGGTGGCATCATGCCTGCTTCACCTAGTGGCATACCCTCTGGTCCCATTTCTCCCATAGGTGGCATAGGTGGCATTGGCGGAGGCGGTGGAATATAAATTGTAGGCTCAATAAGAGCATCGGCGTCGCCAATATCTAGGATGGTTTGAGCATCAAACTGTTCCGCAATAATCGTGCCAAGATTGGCAATGCCATCTGACATAAATTTGCTGAACATGTTTTGACGCACAATTAAACCAAGTGAGGACCACTGATTTTCAAGTCGATTAGCCGTGGCTGACTTGTATTGTTCGCTAGTCCCACGAAGCAAATCAGATACTTTGAGCGTTTCATACAATTGCTCTAATGCTGCGCCTCGCGACTGTTGAAGCGTGTTTAGAGCATTAACAAATGGCTCTACTGGGTAAAACTCTATACCTGCCTGTAATCCACCACGGGCTTTATAAGACGGCCAGTTGATAATTGGCTCGCCTTTTAGATCGCCTTTAAACAAGCTTTCTACGTTTGGCCCCATTGCGGCATCGTATAGGAAGTTAGTGCGGATTGCCTGAGTAACAGCATGAATACGAGTGGTAAGACGCTCCACTTCTAAGATTTGGTCTCTAACATGTGTGTAATCAGAAATAGGAATAACAGAATCAGGATCTATTGATTGCCGAATAACTGAACACGGATAAAATTTTTCAAAGCGTGTAGGAGGCTCTGAAGATTCAATGATTGGATTTTCACCGTTTTTTTGTAGCCAATAAACTTTGCCAGTAGCCTCGCACCAAATTTCATGAAGTTCTGCCTTGCCTTCATATTTGTCATCTTTTCGGTTTATATCGCGTTTAATTACTTCTGGATAAGAATCGTAATTTAGTTCGTCAGCGACATCTTTTCCGAATAGTTCTTTTGCTTGTGCCCTATCAAGAAAGGCACGACGTGATTGCCATTCAATTTCATCTTCACTACGAGCATCAGAGCAATTGTAATCGCTATATTGGACAACCTCTAAAAGTGCTTTCTCCCTGGTCTTTTGCTCTACTTCAATTGAAGCAACAAGGATATTGCCTTCGCCTTGTTGTAAAATGCTGGTATCGCCAGTGTATGGTTTCCCGGTGCCATCAATTAGCTGTCCCATGGGGTCTTTAATAACAGCAATTTCTTGCGCTACCTTTTCAAACTTAGCAGAGTAACGCGCCCATAAAACGCTCTGGCCAGTAAGTAAAAATTGAAGTGCAGCTTGGTAGCCTACTTTGTCAAAATCAAAGTAAGTATCCATAGCGAACTGAGTGTTTCGCTCTAGAATTACACTACCCAATTCGTAAGGTAATCCGCCTGTGCGTTTTCGTAAATTTACTTCTGCTTTGGGGGTAGAAGAATAATAAGCAGGAAGCAAAGTATTGATACAATACCACCAAACATTAAGTCGTCGTTCGGCATCATTAAGCACACCTACTTGCTTTTGAGCGTTGTATACTCGAATAGATTCTTCAGCTTGTTCAATAAATCTTTTGCGTCGTTCTTCCGCTTGAGTGATTTGAGCCTTCCACCACCGAGGACTATACTTTTGGATCAAAGGCTGAATTTTCACACTCATATTTTGGCTCTGCGATTTTCTGCTTTCATTCTTGCGATGTAGGCTTCCAGCTTAATTCTTCCTTTGCTAAATACCGTTGCCGGCTGCTCCCATTTAGCGTCAATTAAGCGACCCTTGCACAAATAGCGCAAAGCATCGCAACCATGGTCATTTCCAGTAGAATCTGCGTCTTCTGGATTACGTTTATCTATAGAAAGGGATGGTAGGGTTTCTAGCAAGTATGGGCAAGTAGCAAATATATAGAGCAACGGAGGACTTGCCACTAGCCTTTGTCTGATTTGCGACCAACCTGAGATTCTATCGTTGTCTGCGGCTCTAAACGAAGGAAACTTATATTTTGCAAAGACCGAAGTAAATTGGTCAGCGATGCTTGGACCGCCTTCATGATTAAAGATGCTTGGATCGGCAAAAGCTAGTGGAGCTTCTCCGACAGAGACGGATCCAATTCGATTAGCCTGGTCAATGTTATCAACTCCCTTACCCCACATCTCTCTGTATATGACAAGTGCTCCTTTTGGGTAGGGGACTTCGTTTCCAGCATCGTCACGACCGCTGCTGACAGCGCCCCACACAGCAGCAAAAGGAGAGCGGTAGCCCCAATCATAGCCCATGTACTTGGGCCAGTGTTTAGGAACATTGAAAGGACTAATGATATGTTTAGAAGAAAACTCAGGAAAGTATGAACCCTCATGTATTTCAAAATCTCCTTCTAGCCACGCTCTGACAAGCTCTGGAGAGCCTACCATGTGCAATCTGTTTATATACTGAGGGTCTCTACTAAGTAATATCTGGTTATCATGGATTCTGCTAGGTATATAAATGTATTCAAAGCTAGAACCGTTTCCTAATTGCTTTGTCAGGATTTTCATCCCTTTTGGTGCTGGCTTGATAAACAGTTCTTTTAGCCAACTATGCCCTACACCGCCGGGATTAAAGGTAAGGATGATTTGCCCACCGCCCCTACCTCGAAGTGCACCAAACAGCTTCCAGATACAACCTGGGTCCGAATAGTTTCCCGCCTCCTCTATGGCGCAATCTGAAAGATTTTGCCCCTGATACTTCTCAGCATCCGCATCATTAGCGAGAGGACGAAAGCGGAGACGACCGCCAGATGGAAACGTAAATTGCTTTTTTTGGTCTTGCCAATGCGCTCGCAAGGGAAGGTAGATTTGCTTGGCTCTTTCGATAAGGTCGTCTGCTTGGGGCAGCTCTTTTCGAAAAAATATCGCATTAAAGTCGCTGCCTAGCTGCTCCTGTTTAATGGCAAACTTGCCTAATACGCCGTCAGTTTTTCCTCCGCCTCGCGCACCACCATACCCAACAAGAGTTATTGGACAATGAACTAAGGCTTCTTGAGGGCCAGATTGCGGAGCCCACACAATTTGCTCATTAGACTGTAACTCAGCATCCATTCTTTAGCTCGTTACATTCACCCCAAAACTCTTCCCAGGTTAGTTCATACAATTCTGTTACAAATTCTTTTTCGCACTCAATGCAGAGTTTGCGTTCCATCTCCCATAGAGAACCACATTCAGGGCATTTCCAATGCTTGCTGCTATCCACGCTTAAACTCCGGTGCACCTGAAACCATTACAGCATTATCACCATAAATTCTTTCTACCTCGCACTTAGGATTCTGACAGTAGAAATAAAAGTCATAAGCGTCTTGTACTGAAACCGTACTGACATGCTTGCAGTAAGGACAACGCCGAGTGTTTTCTGGCTCTTTTAGACTGTGTTCAATTCCCATTATCGTGCCTTTAATAATTCCATTATTTCTTTCAAACATTCATGGATCGCTACAAGCACTTCTTTATTTCTAATTTGTTCTGCCAATTCCGCTTCGCATAGTCTTTCTAAAACTCGCAAAGAATCTTCAATAAAGTCTAAATCGATTCGCTCAATAATCATTTTTTTCTTTTGACCTTTGTAACATTTCATTAACCATATCAATGAACTTTTGAGCCGCTTCGGTAAGAGTTACGTTGTCAGGAATGACCACGTCAAAACCAGTCTCAGTCGGTACTATTTTTAATATCTCTCGTGGCGGTTCAGTATTTACTTCTTTAAATGCAATCTTAGTTTCTTCGTCGTTCATCCTTCCTCCTTCGGCGGCTGGGGTAGGAGCATCCAATGTGTAATACCGTCAGAGGTCATTGGCCACGGACTAGAGCACCACATATCCTCATCATAATAGCTGGTACCTATCTCTTTCAAAGAAGCATGATAAACAATCAACAAACCAGCACACTCACCTGGCAACCTATCCTTCACCGAGATCCACTGATCCATAGCGTATGCATAGCCAGCAACAAATCCTCTCTTCGCCTCCTCCCACTCATTATCGCGTGGACACTCCTCCCAGTTTCCGCATCGATTATTAGCATACTCCTCTGCCAACTTTTCCGGTGTTTTCATTTGTAATCCTTCAGCAACGGCTGGTGCGTAATTACTTCGGTGTGTATTCCTTCCTTTTGTGCAACATATTCCGCAACGCAATCGTGTATTTTCATTGCCGACTCAAAACCAGTCGTGTGACCAGTCTTATAGGCAGTAACAATTACTTGAGTAAGTATGTCTTTATTGACAAGTAAGTCATGCACTGTGTTTGCGTAATCTTCCGCCAACTCTTCAGGTGTTTTCATTTTTGCTCCCAAACAATCCAGCATAAGGCCCAAGTTTTCCTACGGTTTCAAACTGACAGTCGCTTAGATTCCAACTTGTTCGCTGCTCATCAACTACAATAGCAATAGAACGAATTTGATCGTTGGCCTTACAAAGAGTCCTGATACGCTCTTTTAACTTTGCTACTTCATCGGTTACTTCACGCAATTTACGTTCGTTGTAATTGTCTTTTACAACATCTTGAAATTTGCGGTCATTGCCTGTTTTGAAACCAGCAATATAAGCCAACCTACACGCTGCTTTTACAGAGTGCACGTCATTCATTTTACAACAATACTCTTCCGCCAATTCTTCAGGTGTCTTAGTCATCGTTCTTAGCTCCTGGTTCTTTAGGTAATGGCATCCAATGGCTAACCTGCCAAACCGGAAGCCAATCATCTCGATGATCCCAAACTAGCTTCTGCGACAAAGTATCCCTGACAAGATGACCTACACGAATACCTGCTTGCGTATGAATCAAAACGTCTTGTCTTTCAGGAGGTAACTCATCACTAGTGCGTATCCATACACTAACAGCAGGTACCGTAAGTTTATTAAGCTCATACTTCTTGTCGGGATCATTACTCTGTCTCATTTCCGTTACATTTTTATTCTGATTTGTCCGATTTAAATTCCTTGATAGCATCGGCTAAGTAAGAAAAACCCTCACTAATAGCTTCTGCAATCAATTCATTTGAACGTGCAACTGCTACTAATCCAGCGGTAACACCCATCATTGAATCGGTTAAGCAATTGATCGTGCCGCCCGTAGCATCTTTGCCATAACCAGCATTTTCATCTCTTATAGCGTGAGCAATCTTCCACAAATTATTAGCTAATTCCTTCATCTCGTCTTTCATAATCCCCATACCTTTTCATACTCAGCTTGCGTGATTTCATGCCGGGGTAAATACAACCTACCCCTACACCACTTACCACCACAGGTGCCATACATCAGATGTGTGACGAATATAGATGGTAAATTACAACTTGGACAGCGGAAATACCAAAGTTTATTCTTGGTTGAGGAATCTTTGTGCAAACTCCTCTTTCGTGAGCGGCTTGGCACTAACGACACTTCTCACCTCGCCACTATGCTCAATCAACTGAGTCTCATTCCATCCCAACTTAGTCTTAACCAAATGCAATAACAAAGCAGTATTCCCACTCATAGCCTCAGCCATCGCAACCGTAGCTAAACCCTTCCTCATCTCCGCCTCACCCTGCAAAAACTCCTCCGAATAATACTTCTCCAGTAAGTAAGGACTAATCCTCGCAGCTATAGCAACATTACCCTTCGTTAATCCCATCCTCGCCATATCCCTAATCTGAGAACCTATCCGCTCACACTTCTCATGACTCGGACTTTGCTTAGGTAAAACTTCAGGCAGAACAGTGTTTGGTAAAGGAGTAGATTCCGCCGTAATAGAAGACACCTCAGATACTTCACTCTGTTTCAAATCAGTCTCGTTTTCAGTTTCCATAGGTAGAACTCTGTTTGGGAAAGGGGTAGGGAATTTTATATGAGGGGTGAGATGCAGCTGTAACCGGTACCCTGCGCGTTTTCAAATTTTTTTCCAAAAGTAAAAACTCTATTAGGGATTTCAGCATGTTAGCCTGGATATAGGAATTGACCGATAAGTATTGTTATCAGTCACTATGGCGGTAACTAGGCGCACTCATTAAGTAATTTGAAGAAGTCCTTGTGACTCATGCCGCTTGCGTCGAACAGAGCGAGTATCTCAGCGACGTGGTACATCCGCTTCATCCTCTCACGATAGCGCCATGCCTGTTCACCTATGCCGAATAGTGCGGCGGCTCTACGTTGGGTTATGCCTTGGGCCATACGCCATCTCCTGTAGAGGTTGTCTTTAGGGTACGGCATAGCATGGCGATAGCAACCTACCCACCATTTATCAGCATACATTGAAGCTTGTACACGTTGGGCGTTATTCTTCTCTGTAGTCATATATAAGGTTAGCCTTTAATCAAACCGTTCATACGGTAACTACTTAGTAGATACACTAATGGCGTTAACGATATTAAGCTAGAGTTATTCGAGACTGATCAGCGAGCCTGCACGGCTCTTACTCTATTCTATCGATGTTTATATATTAGTTAATATTATTATATATTTATATATTAACATATTAATATTAATACATAAATATCGTAATTAGTATCTTAATTCGCCTAGCGAGTGTCCTCGAATCTTCACCGAGGTAGTTACTGCACCAGATCGAGTTGATCTGAGTTACTCTGTATGACGATCTAGACCCCGATTTTATTCGAAAGAAAATTAATTTTTTTTCAAAATAATTTGAATTCGTACCTAACTACCTGATTCTTCTCTAAATAAATCTTTAAGTTTTTTTTGAATACAACCGAATCTTTTCTATTGTATCCTACATCCTACATAGTATAGAATGGTTGTATTAAGTGAGAGTGACTCACCAACTAAGGAGACAACATGAAAGATACTAACCGAACCTCAATCCGTACAGTTCTAGGACCGTCGATGTATCAGATGGTTTTAGTTCGTAGCGACAGCAGCTGCCTGTGTAGCGATTGCACTAAAAAGCAAGCAAGAATTCTCATCCGTGATTTACGTTCAGGGTACGAAACTACCCTTAAATATATCTGCATGGCTGAAACAACTGAAATCCTTTATTGCGATAATTGTTCTCAAGCTATCGGTGAATACGAGGAATAGTCGCTAGTAGGTTGCGGCTATGCGTAGCCGCTCCGCTAGTAGCGATTAAGCTACCAACTAGGGGAACAATATGGGAACAAAATTACAAATCGAAAAATTCGGAGACGAGAATAATCTACCGCTGCACATCGAGCACCAAGGACAAGATGGTCCTGCTTACTTATATCTAGATACACGCGACGGCGAGGTATATTGCGCAGCAAAACATCCTGCCTGCGCAAATAGTTGGGGCGTCGATGAGCACAACGGACACGTCAGACGCTGGCGCGTGCCAAACAATCTCACAGCACAGGGTTATAACGACATGCTATCTGAAGAGAAACTCCTCTCGTTATTAGAGCGAGTATATGACGGCGCTGAAGAGTATTACGACGGTAATAACTACAGAACGCGACTTAGCGATGACGCCGTTGAAGCAGAGGAGGAGGTTGAAAAGTTTACATCGGAGATTAATCAGTGGGGCGTCGATTATGCGTACTTAGACGTTTGGGATGCGAACATGTGGTTTCAAGATGCGCGTTACGCCGATCTCGTTAAAGGCAAAGAATCACATGAGGAAGCAGCTATTAGACTGCAGAAAACGGCAAGGTCTGAAAATGTGTATTTGTCATTGATAAACATTGAAAAGGCTTTAGCCAAGTTACAGCAAGATGAGAGTAGCGAGTAAAAAGTAGTTAAGTTAATCACGAAACTTAACGAAAAGCATCTTAGGCTAATCAATTAGGGGAAATATGAGCATACTGAATGATATTTGCGTTTTATCAGGGGAAATGGTGTTTAGCATTCTTGTGGTTGAATACGTTAGGCACAACGTAGAGATGTTTTTATTTAACAAGAAACAAAAACACTTGAATCACACACAGAATGTATGACATCATACATATAGGGTAATTAACTAGGAGATAATCATGAGAACGAAAGACACAATTCAGGCTATAGCTAGAGAATTTTCTGGATATTTTGAAACACGAATACGAGACAACGGCGATAAATTTATTTGCTTACAAGATAACGCCCCAGATTGGGCTCAAGACGTTTGTAGAGAGGCACATGATAGCCCGATAGCAGGATTATTTATGCCTGACGATTATCGTTATGAGCTGATAAATATATGTCTCGAAAAGATAGCAGAATGTGATTCTGAGGATGAGTTGAACGATGCGCCATACAATATCGAAGCACCTGTTTACACTTACGATCTTTTGCAGTGGTTAGCCTCTGATATTCATAGACCGTCATTTGTAGACGCCCACAGAGAAGAAATGGGAACGACAAATAACGATATAATGGGTCAAATACGGGATGGGTATTGGATGGAATTGCAAGAGGTATTTGTTTTGCTGATCAGCGCATTACGTAAAAGAGGAGCAGAGTGAAATGTCGAAAACATGGAAATAAAAAGAACGGAAAAATTATGAAAACACTAATTCTAACCCTCGCATTCATTCCAGGCACCGCCCTGGCTCAATTCGATGAGTATATTGACCTTTACTACGACAAGCCCGTTATCGAGGCTCAACAGCCCGTGTATGGGATACCTGTTCAGCCTATCCTCCCAGTGCCTAGGGGTAACGGACCATGGGGTACAGGCTACAGCGTAGTCACTACGACACGGACAAAACGACCCAGTATTTTAGGCTCTGACTACGACCGAGACCTTACAGGGGAAGAAACGGTGACGCGAATAGTGCCTAATGATGCTTTGGGGAATCCGATACGGGGAGTGGATCTTTGGTGAACCTATGACCATCAACGGTACATCTTAGCGGTGTATCGTTGATTGCCAGTACGGGATCATTAACTAGGTTGATAAGGGGAAATTTATGAAAATTTTATATTGTTGTGCGTTTTTGTGTCTGTTGTCAGGTTGTACAGGAATGGAAGTAGGTGGTCGTCTCGGAGTGTACCGAGTCGATGAACGGCAAGAGTCTAGCCGTACCCACCTGGAAAACAAGGTGCCTTTAAAGTGTTACTTTGTTGACTGCTACCAACCAACCACGGATCTGAAATAAGGGGGAAACATGATTGAAAACATAAAATCATTACTTTTCACCCCGACAGGAATCATCGTTTCATTGCTACACGTCGCTTTTTTTGTTGGCGCGGTGACCTGCTGGATCGGTATTCAAACGCAGATACTTGGCAATGACCCAGTGGAGCAAGTGCAACAATGGCAAAAAAAGAGATAATTTTAGGCGGTAGCCCTGCCGATCCGTCATGGATCGGTGGGGCTCTTATTCTGCTTGCATTAGCCTCTATTGTAGAGTTGCCACCCAACCTTAGTTACCACGTCGGCCGATTCTTTGGGCTCAACAGCGGTCATTCTAAGGCTGTTATACGGCAAGAGATAAACAGAGCCGCTGATGCCTACGGAATAGATCGGCGGGTGTATCACTCGCTGATACAGGTGGAGTCTGCAGGCAACCCACAAGCTGAAAGTAAGGTTGGCGCTCGTGGCTTGTCTCAGGTCATGCCTTTTAACGCTCGGCGATGCGGCTGGCACTCGGACAGGTTGTGGGATCCGACTCATAATGTGCGTTGCGGGGCTAAGATTCTGCGAGAGGAGATGGATCGTACGGGAAACCTTACTAACGCGTTAACGGTGTACAATTGCGGCAAAATTAACTGTAAGGAAGGACAAGAATACGCCAGAAAGGTACTTTCGCTGGCTAAAAAACTAGGCTAGTGTGATGTAAGATGTCTAACAAATTAGGGGAAACAATGTCAAAAGAATTAACAACACAAAACAACGTAGAAATGCTCTCAGCGTTACGAAACAGCGTAGCGCCAGGGCTTACAGATAGCGAGTTTTTACTATTCGCAGAAATGGTTAAGGCTACGGGTCTCAATCCTGTAACCAAAGAAGTATGGGCAATCAAAGCCGGTGGCAGATTGCAGATCATGACGGGGATCAACGGATTCCTCCGAATCGCTAACTCTCACCCGCAGTTTGACGGCATCGAGGTCGAATTTGAGCGCCAGGGAGGACAATTCCTAAGCTGTACCGCTAAAGTGTATCGCAAGGATCGCCGCTTCCGCGCAGTCGGGACCGCCTATATGAGCGAATATCAAAAACCATCGCCAATCTGGAAGCAGATGCCCAGTGTAATGCTTAGAAAGTGTGCGCTCTCGCTCGCCATCCGTGAGGCATTTATTCAAGAATTAGGCGGTTTGTACACACAGGAGGAAATGCCACCTACCTTTGCGCCCCCCACTGAAAGCTCTATTCCGCCAGAAAAACTCATTACAAGCGAGAAAACAGGCAGGGTAATAGGCGTAGTGGTGGAAAAAGAGGAGATCGTAGACGTAGAAACTGGGGAAGTATTCGATGAGGTAGTGGAAAAAGTTGCAACAAAATCAAAAAAACCAAAAGCTACGCCAACAATTTACAACCTGGAGACTCTTCAAGGTGACAAATTGACTATCGCAGAAACCTATCTTGTTAGTAATAACGCAACAAGAATCAGTGAAACACACTGGAAATCACCAATACGCTTAGAGAAACTAACTACATTGATTGAAGGAGAATATGAACAAACCCCTAGCTGATAGATTGGCGTATGACGCAGCCCCAAAAGGCTATAAACGTCACACCATATTCATTAACGTGAAACTGCTGATCAAGGCTCGTAT